>Ga0302212_1000087_pt1 | contig 45433 bp, 43 predicted proteins | sample II_Fen_N1_1_FD_200235 | JGI IMG/M metagenome (GOLD analysis project Ga0302212, IMG submission 200235) | Peat permafrost microbial communities from Stordalen Mire near Abisko, Sweden - II_Fen_N1_2 | ecosystem: Environmental > Terrestrial > Soil > Wetlands > Permafrost | place: Sweden: Abisko...
ATGCAGTTTGATCGTGGTTACCTCTCTCCTTATTTCGTAACCAATCCTGAGAAAATGCAAACGGTTTTAGAGCATCCATTTGTTTTATTGTATGACAAAAAAATCTCTAACCTCAAAGACCTTCTTCCAGTACTTGAGCAAGTTCAAAAAACAGGTAAACCTCTTCTTATCATTGCTGAAGACATCGACGGTGAAGCATTAGCAACACTCGTTGTCAATAAACTAAGAGGTGTCCTTAACATCGCTGCGGTTAAAGCACCAGGTTTTGGCGATAGAAGAAAAGCAATGCTTGAAGACATCGCAATTATCAGCGGTGGCGAAGTGATCAGTGAAGAGCTAGGCCGTACACTTGAAGCTGCATCATTGGCAGATCTTGGTCAAGCAGCACGCATCGTGATCGACAAAGACAACACAACTATCGTGAATGGCAATGGCGAAAAAGCAAGAATTGATGCACGTGTTGGACAAATCAAAGCACAAATTGCTGAAACAAGCAGTGATTATGATAAAGAAAAACTTCAAGAGCGTTTAGCAAAACTCAGTGGTGGTGTTGCGGTCATTAAAGTGGGCGCTTCAACTGAAACAGAGATGAAAGAGAAAAAAGACCGTGTCGATGATGCACTTTCTGCAACCAAAGCGGCTGTTGAAGAAGGTATCGTCGTAGGTGGCGGTTCTGCATTCTTACTTGCAAACGCAAAAATTAAATTAAACCTTAGCGGCGATGAAGCGATTGGTGCGGATATCGTTACACGTGCGCTTAAAGCTCCTTTGAAACAAATTGCTGAAAATGCAGGCTTTGATGCTGGCGTTGTCGCAAACAATGTTCTTATGAGCAACAAAGCAAACTATGGCTTTAACGCAGCAACAGGTGAGTATGTTGATATGTTTGAAGCAGGCATCGTTGATCCTGTTAAAGTTTCACGTATTGCGCTTCAAAATGCGGTTTCAGTGGCTAGTTTACTGTTGACAACCGAAGCTACAATTACCAATGCAAAAGAAGACAAAGCTTCTGCAATGCCAGATATGGGTGGCATGGGCGGAATGGGAGGCATGGGCGGAATGATGTAATCCATCATTCTTCTTTGCTTTACATGTAAAGCCATTTCGGTGGCTTTACGCTTTCACCTATCATGAAAAAATTAACCCTTCTTCTCACCCTTTTATCCCATTCCCTTTTTGCAGCAGATTCGTTAATGGATGCCTTACTTGATGGCAATCTAACGCACAAAATCAATGCCAATTACTCAGAAGCTAACGATGATGAAAGTCCCTTTTCCAGTACTAAAACCCAAAAAATTCTTTTTCACTACAAAACAGCTCCCATAGAAGGTATTCGCCTTGAGGTCGCAACGCAGTCATTTGCCACCGAAACACGTCAAAGTAGCAACGATAACACACTTTACTATACAGAAGCACTTTATGATGGAAGAGCCAATGATCTTGGTTATAAACTGAGTGCGAACTATTATGCCGATACGTATCGTCAAAAAATGGAGCAAAGTAACATTGTGACGAGCAATGCATTTGGGGTTAAAGCGCAGGTGAATTATGAAAATTTTGGAAGTTACGTTGCCTACTCTAAAGTCGGCGAAGGTAGCCGTAGTGCCAGTAGTGATTTAGAGGGGAAAGATCATCTTCTGCCAACCTCTTCGGTACTGAGTTCAAACAACTACACACCCAATACCGCTGCATACGCGGTTGATCTGAACTACTCTCCTCGCAAAGATATTACGCTAGGATCGCGTTACGTCGTTGCCAGTGAAGTCCAAACCAACCTCTCCTACACAGGTGTTTACAGCAATTTTCAGATCGATGAAATTTCCAAAGGATTCAATCTCGGCGTCTCTTTTGATAAAACAGGCCAAGATAAACAAAACGATCAGTTTAGCATCAATATTAAGAGCAAATTTTAATGCCCACGCCCCAAAAGTTCTGAGGCTTCCATGACCACCATAAATGCCTCTTTATCCACTTTTTGAATCAGCTCTTTGAGTGTTTGAATTTTGCGATTTTCGACCACTAAAAAAATCATACGTTTATTTTCATGCTCTAAGATACCATCCCCTTGAACAATCGTTCCATTTTTACCCAAGACACGTACGATTTGGTCACACAGTTCTTCAATCTTTGTCGAGACAATATGGACTACTTTTTTAGAAGGTCCACGCGTTAAGAACATATCAATACTTTTAGCCGTTATGTAAATACTCACCATACTCCACAGTGCCAAGTCGACATTTTTAGAGATAAATGCGATCGCAATAATAACAAGCATATCAATAAAAAGCATCACGGAAGAGGCTTTAATACTCGTCTTTGATGCCACAATTTTGGCGATAATCGTAGACCCGCCCGCCGAAGCATGACCGTTAAAGATAAGTCCCAAACCAATTCCAACAGCGATTCCTCCAAAGATAGAACCTAGAATGACATCGTGACTGAGTGCGCTTACATGTAAATATTCAACCATCACATCAATGCACAGTGAGGTAAACCCAATCGCGATAATACTGCGAATTGTGAAGTGCTTACCAAAATATTTGGTACCCAACAAAAGCAGTGGCGCATTAATAAGAATCATCAGCATACCAACAGGCAGTTTGAAAAGATAATGCCCCAAAAGTGCCATACCCGATGTTCCACCCGTTACCAACGCATTAGGAATAAATAAAGAGACCACACCAAACGCTAAAAAAAGCGAACCTAAGAAAATATAACTGTAATTTTTGAATTCTGATTTCACCAACAGTGCCCTTACATGTAAAAATTGGCGGTATTCTAGCGTTCGCAGGCTTCAAGAACAATAGTATCGATTTGAGGGAGTGTTAAAAAGAACTCATTGAGCGGCGTGCATCTACCATCAAAACAGAGTTCATACTCTTTTGTAAAAGGAGAATGTGCTAAACGAAGCTCTTGAAGTGGTGGCACATGAGGCGTGTAGTGCCAAGCGCCTTCTTTGAAGATAGAATCCTCTGGTGGTTCCATCCCTGCCCCACTTCCAAGGAGACTTGCAGAGATTACATGTAAAGAGTTTCCTTCAATGCGCCACTGCTCTTCCCAGCGAACTTTCTCAACAGAGTGCATCCACGCAAGGGTAAATGAGTTCAGAAACAGCGTTACGGTGACTGCCCCTGAACTCATACACAATGCCATCATTGCTTACGGCTTTTCCACCCATTCCACGCAATAAACATAAACCCTAAGACAAACCCCGCCTCATCGGTAGCAGGAATTGCCGCTACCAATAGTGCTGCTGTCGCGGCAGCAAAAACACGCTCAACAAGAGGCAGTGGCGACCACAAATACCCAATCGCCGCGCATCCCCATAAATAGATCGCAAGCAGTGCTTTGATCACAATGTAGATGACGGCTAAGGCTGTCGGGTTGCCTTGAAGCATCAGTGCGGGGTCATACACGGCCATAAAAGGCACCACAAAGCCTGCCACGGCTATTTGGGTCGCTTTAAAGCCAATCTTCATCGCTGAGGCTTTGGCAATAGAAGCTGCGGCAAACGCTGCAAGGGCTACGGGAGGTGTAAGATCGGCCATAATACCAAAGTAAAAAACAAACATATGACTGACAATGAGTGGAACACCGAGCTTTAATAAAGCAGGTGCCGCGATAGAGCTGGTAATGATGTAGTTAGGAATGGTCGGAATCCCCATGCCCAAAATCAAACATGCAACCATCGTTAAGACTAACGAGAGAAAAAGACTCTTCTCCCCCACTTCAAGAATGAAGCCAGCAAAATTCGATGCCGCACCGGTCAATGTTAATACTCCAATAATAACCCCTACAATCGCACACGCAATTCCTACACCCAACGCTTGTTTTGCGCCATCAATAAGCGCTGTTTTCATGGTTCTAAGGGTATCGCGTCCCCCTTGAACTACAAAGTTAAGAAGTACCAAAATAGCAATAACACCTAGTACGGGCACAATTCCCCACTCGATAAACGAAGCGGCACTGAGGCCAAGTGCAAACCAAAAAACATATCGCAGTGCTGTTTGAGAAATGCGCACCGCAATCGCGGCACCAAGGATAAGAACGGACGTTAATGTTAAACCCATCATACCTGCAAACATCGGAGTAAAGCCATGAAACAGCATGTAAACCAATGCCGCTAAAGGAAGGGCTAAGTACCAACTGGCTTTGAGCTCTTTCCAAGGATTGGGGCATTGATCGGCGGGAATACCTAAAAGCTTCAACCGCCCTGCTTCAAGATGCACCATCCAAAAAGCGGTAAAGTAGTATAAAAGTGCGGGGATAATCGCCGCCATGACAATGTCAGAGTATGGCACATTCAATGTCTCCGCCATAATGAACGCCACCGCCCCCATAACCGGAGGCATAATCTGACCACCCATCGAAGAGGTAGCTTCCACCGCACCCGCAAAAACAGAGCTGTACCCAAAGCGTTTCATCAACGGAATGGTAAACTGACCAACCGTTAAGACATTGGCAACGCCTGAACCAGAGATGGTGCCCATGAGCCCCGAAGAGATAACCGCAACCTTCGCCGGTCCCCCTTGTGCACGCCCCACAAGACCCAGGGCGAGTGCATTAAAGAGGCGAATCATGCCCGCATGCTCCAAAAAGGTACCAAAGAGAATGAACAAAAAGATATACGTCGCAGAAACCAGTGTCGGGGTACCTAAAATACCATCGCTTCCAAGGTAGAGTTGCCCTACGATCTGATCGAACCCAAAGCCACGATGGGCAATGGAAAGAGGCAAATATTGCCCCAAAAAGCCATACGCCAAGAAAAGTCCACATACGAAAGTAAGCGCAAAACCAACGACACGGCGCGCCGCTTCGAAAACTAAGAGACTTGCTGCTGTTGCGACAAAAAGATCCATGGTTGTTGGATCGCCCGAACGCTCAATGAGGTCTGCTTCAAAAACAAGATGGTAAAAACCAAGCGCAAAACCAAACAACGAGAGCAAGAGGTCATACCAAGGAATGCTTTGCTGTGTACGACCACGTTTCGTTGCAGGGTAAAGCATAAAAATCAAGAAGACCAAAAAGCTTACATGTAAAGCACGTATGATCAAACTGGAAAACGGATGAAACGCCGCAACAGAGATCTGATAAGCAGAAAATGCAAGGGCTCCAAACATCACCAAACGTGATGCCCAGCCTATAAGCTGACGTTGGTGCCCATGCTCTTCAAAATCGGAAGTCTCTTCATGAACTTCCTCGGTTACTAAAGCAGACATACGTAATTCCTTCAACGGTTGTTTTTATTTAATAAGTCCCACTTCTTTATAGTAACGCTCAGCACCCGGATGCAAAGGAGCAGGAGGGTTTTTCGCAGCGTTTTCTAAGCTAATGCCTTTTGCGGCGGCATGTGCGGCTACCATTTGATCTAAGTTTTCAAACATCGTTTTGGTCATCGTATAAACGCTCTGTTCTGAAACTCCTGAATGTGTAACAAGGAAGTTTTGAACAGAAACGGTCTTGACATCGCTCGTCTGTCCTTCATACGTGTTCGCAGGAATGATGCCCACTTGATACGCAGGATCATCAATTTTTTTGACGATCTCTTCAGGAATTGTTAAAAAGACAACTTTTTGAGAAGTAGCAAGATCACGCAGTGCGGCAACACCCGCCCCTGAGGAGAGCAGTGTCACATCCAGTTGTCTGTTTTTCATAAGCTCAACAGACTCAGAATACGAGAGGTACTCCACTTTAGAGAAGTCTTTATAACTCAAGCCCGCTGCTGCAAGTATGGCGCGTGAGTTAAGCTCTGTTCCCGATTTTGGAGCACCGACAGAGATGCGTTTCCCTTTGATATCAGCGAACGATTTGATGCCTGAATCTGCGGCGGCAACAAAATGAATGTAGTTGGGATAAAGAGCAGCAATGGTACGAAGTTTAGAAAGTGGCGCTTTAAAGCCCGCTTCCGCATTTCCTTTATACGCATCAGAAAGTGAATCGCCCAATGAAATGGCGGCTTCGCCGCGTCCTGCTTGGAGAAGATTGAGGTTCTCAACACTCGCTTTGGTTGCTTGAACCGCTGTTTTAGAATCAGGAATTGCTTTGGCGTACATCTGCGAAAGTGCAACGCCCAAAGGATAATAAATACCACTGGTTCCACCCGTTAAAACGTTAATAAACTCAGTAGCATAAACAGAAACGCTTAAACAGACTGCAACAGCACCCACTAAAAGTGATTTTCTCATCGATTGCTCCTTTGAAATGTTCAGATAACCTCTAAAAGATATTAAGCCCCATTCGTTTTATTCTAACGATCAAGGCTCCATAAACTTCTTATAAGATTACTTTAATAAAAAATTTCTTGGAAAATCTAAAAAAATCACTTGCTTACCACTTTACATGTAAAGTGTTTCCATGCGAAGCATTTTAATACCCAAGCTCCTCATCCACAAGAATAATCGTTGTACGCCCTTCATCATCTCCCGTCATATAAGAGAATTTTTTACCAATATTACTCATATTATGGCGAGGCTCTTTACCAAGACTGATTGCAAGGTTATTCATGCGCTCAATGTTCTTAGGACTCGCCACATCATGGATACGCTTAAAGCCCTCTTCCACATTTTCAACGAGCTTATTGATGCCTGCAACAATCAGTACTTTTTTAGGCCCGAAGATCTGTGCAGCGACTCTATTACCACTGCCATCGGCGTTAACAAGCTCACCATTTTTCGTCAGTGCATTGGTGCTGGTAATGTAAAGGTCCGCAAGAATACCTTTATGTCTTCGCTCGCTATTTTCTTCCATACTAATGCCCGCTTCATACTGATTAAAAAGGGTGATGTCCTTACGAGAAGTAACATAATCATACAGCCCAATTTGCTTCACGGTCGTAGACCCACCCAATCCAATACTCATATGAGGTTTAATGAAACTCATTGCAACGCTTAAAGCCTCTTCTTGTGTGGGAACACAAATCAGTTCAAACCCATGCTTTTTATAGATTTTTTTGAGATTTTCCATCGCCTCATCCTTTGAATCGTTAAATTATCCAAGAATTATAGAAGAAACTCTTATTTTAAACAAGGTATAAACACGCTATAATAGTTCATTATTAAGAACTTTAGATAAGGAATTAACCCCTATGGGAAGAGCGTTTGAATACCGAAAAGCATCAAAAATGAAACGATGGGGAAATATGTCACGCGTATTTCCAAGACTCGGCCGTACGATCATGATGGCGGCTAAAGAAGGCGGTGGAGACCCTGAGAGTAATGCAAAACTCCGAACAGCGATCCTCAATGCCAAGGCTGAAAATATGCCTAAAGACAACATCGATGCGGCGATTAAACGAGCGCTTGGCAAAGATGCGCAAACCCTCAATGAAGTTACCTTTGAAGGCAAAGGACCGCATGGTTCACTCTTTTTTGTCGAGTGTGCAACGGATAATAACACCCGCTCCGTAGCAAACATCAAAAGTGCGTTTAAAAAAGCAGGCGGAGAGATGGTGAATAATGGCTCTTTAGAATTCATGTTCTCTCGTAAAGCCGTTTTTGAATTTGCAAAGACTGCGGAGATGGATCTTGAAGAGTTAGAACTTGAACTCATCGACGCGGGTCTTGAAGAGATCGAGGAAGAAGAAGGCGTAGTATTGGTTTATGCAGACTACACCAACTTTGGAACACTCAACGCTGCATTTGATCGCCTTGGCATTACACTGACCAAAGCAAACCTAGAGCGCATCGCCAACACCCCTGTCACGTTTACGGAAGAGCAGATGGTCGATGTCGAAAAAATCATCGAAAAAATCGAAGATGACGATGATGTACAAGCGGTTTATACGAATATTAATTAGATTATGAGGGCTTTACATGTAAAGCCCTACTCCCTCTCCTCTTCCACACTACAACTCATTAAATAAGTCACAAATATTCACTTCCAAAACATTAGCAATTTTACATAAATGCTCAATATTGAATTTTTTATGCTGAATACCCAGTTCTGCTTTGGCATAAAATGCTGCGGATGAGTGCCCAATAGCCAGCGCCATTTCAAGCTGTGTTCTCCCCTGCTTTTCTCTCAAGAACTTTACGTTGCAGCGTATTTTAGCCTGTACTTCTTCAGCATCATATGGATTCATGACATTCTTGCTCTTTCCAAACAGTACCTAAGCTAGGTTGACTTTTTCATGAGTTTACTTTTATAACCCGTTTGCTTCAATGTCCTATAGGACATTGATGTATTTTGCGTATTGCCTTACAATGCTATCGTATTAATTTTAGATGAATAAGTATTCCAATAGTTTTATTCATCTACATTCGATCAATGGAGCGCAATAAAAAAAGTATTTTACCAAATTATTAGGTTTATTATTTTTTTACTCATAAAAAGGATTTTAGGGTGAAGATTTGTGGAATGACGTTGTCGTTTATAACAATCACGGTTGTAATGATTTCCTATCACTTAACTGATTTGCTGACATATACCGCTAAAGAGATATCTCCTTTGCTATGTGCTATTCAAAAATCCCTCTTATGACACCTCCTAAGAACTCTCAAAGCCCTTAAAACACTACTCAAAAGTCAATGAACAAAACTATCAATACGAATCATTCAAAAGGAGTTAAAATATTATGAGTCTATCTAAACAGTTAATGACGATGCTTGCTATCGCCATCTTGGGAATTAGTGCGGTGTTTATCATCAGCATTCAGAAAATGGGGCAAGTCTATACACAGACCAATTATTGTAACGTCAATGCATTACCAAGTATAAACCTTATGAGTGATATGATGCGTAATTTTTACCGCATCAGAGTCTATGCTTTTGAGTATATGACAACCGACGATGAAGGGGAAATGCGTAATTTAGAAAAAATGATCAAAGAGCGTAAAGATGCTCTAGCTAAAGATATTCAAGCATATTCATCCTTTGTTTCTGATGCCAAAGATAAAGAGTTACTCGCAAAAGATCAAGAACTTTTTACTCAATATTATGTAATCCTTGATAAATTTTTAGCGCTGGCGCAAGTCAATAAAAACGAAGAAGCAAGAACCCTCTTAATCTCAAATCGAGCTCTTTTGTCCAGTATAGCAGGTTCACTTGAAAAACATATGGATCACAATCAAGAACTATCTAAAAATGAAGCAATGAAAGCATCGGAGACAAAAGATAGTGCCAGCAGTATGATGATAGCGCTCTCTTTAATGATCATCGCCGCTGTCATCATCATAGGGGTTATGATCCGCAACAACATCATGAACGGCGTCTTCCTCATTCGTGATAGCATCTCAGGCTTTGTGCAGAACAAAGAGTTGAAGTTTAGAATCAACTACGGTAAGAACAATGAAATCCAAGAGATCGTCAATAGCTTTAACTCGTTGGTGGATACCTTAGAGCATATTATTGATGATGTTAAACGCTCTTCAAGTGAGAACGCTTCGGTTTCCCATGAACTTAGTACCACAAGTATGCAAATAGGACGTAATGCGGAACACAGTACTGAAATTGTCAGCAATACGATTGAAGAGATTGTCTCGATTAAGAAATTTGTACAAGAGACGGCCATTCTTTCCGAAGATATGAAACGAAGTATCGCCCTAGCAGGGGATAAACTGGAATCGGCTAAAAAAGAGGTCATCATGCTTAAAGATGAAGTAGAACTTGCCAGTGAAGCGGAAACAGCGCTTGCTGGACAATTAGAGCAGATGAGCAAAGATGCTGAACAAGTCAAAGAGATATTAACCGTTATTTCAGATATTGCCGATCAAACCAATCTTCTTGCCTTGAATGCTGCGATTGAAGCTGCGCGCGCGGGTGAACATGGACGTGGCTTTGCCGTTGTTGCCGATGAAGTACGAAAACTCGCCGAACGAACACAAAGCTCACTCACTGAGATCAATGCTACCATCAATGTGATTGTTCAATCCATTGTCAATTCATCCGATAAGATGACAAAGAATGCTCAAAATGTGAGACGCCTTGCTACTGTTTCTACCAATGTGGAAGAGACCATTATTAGCACCACATCCGTGATGGATGAGAGTGTTAAGTCCGTCACCATTAGTGCCAATAATTCCAACAAAATTGCAAAAGATACCGATAAGATTGTTGATCTTGTTACCAACATCAACTCCATTACCAGTGAAAATGCTAGAAGTGTTGAAGAGATCGCAAGTGCAGCCGATCATCTCTCCAAACTGGCTGAAAATCTCAATCTCAAATTGGGTCAGTTTAAATAATCGTCACTTTTTACATGTAAAGTTGGGTTTCCCTTCTTTACATGTAAGATTATCAGCAAAATCTGTTTTCAATTATGTATAATTAGCCTTCATTTAATGCTTTATGAGGAATTTTTATGACCGTTGCCTTAAAGTCTATTCCAAAGGAATCTCAAATAGGCTCAATTCTTCTTATTGAAAACTCTCGAATGTTTTCACAAATGATTCAAAAAGCACTTGTGACGTTAGGCTATCATGTGAGTCATGTGAGCACACTGCATGCCGCGATAGATCTTCTAACCTTTCGCTCGTTTGATCTGATTATTGTCGATCTCATGCTTCCAGATGGCGAAGGCGAACTCATTTTACAAAATCTTCATATTTTCGAAAAACGTAAAATTCTTATTTACACCAATGATCCTAAAACAAAACGATCTGATGAATGGTCACATTATGGCGTTTTAAGCTATTTTTGCAAAACCTCTCCCCTCTCTTTTGTGGTCAAAGAGATAGACAAAACCATGAAACACCTTTTACACAATACCGTCTCTTCTGTTTTAGTCATTGATGATTCCCCGATAAGCGCACAGCATATTCAAATGCTTTTAGAACCGCATAACTACCATGTTGAGATTGCTTACGATACCACGGGTGCCCAAGAACTTCTCAACACCAAAGCGTTTGATCTGATTATCCTCGATTTTGCCTCTTCAGATCATTGGGGCGAAGCTCTTTTAGTCCAGTTTCGAACAATGAAACACAGCAGGCATATTCCTATTTTTATTCTCACAGAGCATTACAATGCCAACAGTGTGAAAAAACTGATTAAACAAGGTGCCAATGAGTTTTTTCATAAACCTTTTATTGAAGAAGAGCTCTTACTCAAAGTCGATTTTTGGATTGATTTTAGTCGCAAAACCAAAGAAAATTTCTACCAAAAAACCATTTTACAAGAGTACAAAAATGCAGTCGATCATAGTACCATTGTCTCAAAAACCAACAAAGAAGGCATCATCACCTATGCCAACGATAAGTTTTGTAAAATCTCAGGGTACCGTTATGACGAGCTCATTGGACAGCCGCATAGCATTGTACGCCATCCTAGTGTCCCCAAAGAAGTTTTCAAACAGATGTGGGAGACCATTTTAGAAGGTAAAAAATGGGAAGGCGTCATCAAAAATAGACGCAAGGATGGCTCTTCGTACTGGGTCAATGCGGTCATCAATCCCATCATTGATCACGATGGGAACATTATAGAATTCATCAGTATTCGAACAGACATTAGCAGTGTCCATGAGATTCATGATTCACTTAAAACCCAACTCAAAATTTCTGAAAAAAACTTTGAAGATGCCTACCACATGTTCAAGCAGTATGAAAATGCCATCAATGAAAGTACTATCTTAACGCGTACCGATTTGGAGGGAAACATCACGTTTGCCAATGACAATTTCTATAAAACGACAGGCTACCATGAAAGCGAAGTGATTGGGAAAAATCACAATATTATTCGCCACAATGATACTCCCAACGAAGTCTTTGTCGATTTGTGGGGAACACTCAAAGAGGGAAAAGTCTGGAAAGGTGTTTTTAAAAACCAGAGAAAAGATGGCAATGCATACTGGGTCTACTCTACCATTTTGCCGATTTGCAATAAAAACAATATGCCGTTTGAATATATGGCAATCCGTCGCGATATCACCGAGATTATCAAACTCCATGAAGAGCTTGAAGCGACACAACAAGAGATTATATATCGAATGGGTGAGATTGCTGAAAGCCGTAGTAAAGAGACCGGCAATCATGTCAGGCGTGTGGCGGAGTACTCTCGCCTTTTAGCTCAAAAATACGGCCTTGATAAAAAAGAATCCAACCTGATCGCGTCGGCTTCACCGATGCACGATATTGGAAAAGTGGGCATTCCTGATTCAATTTTACAAAAACCTGGCTCATTAGATGATTCAGAATGGGATATCATGCGTACCCATGCGATGTTGGGGTATACGATTTTGCAAAACTCTACACGTCCACTGCTTCAAGCTGCTGCTATCATCGCCAAAGAGCATCACGAAAAATACGATGGCTCAGGTTACCCTCTCAAGCTAAAAGGCTCAAACATCCATCTTTACGCACGTATTGTCGCGGTTGCGGATGTTTTTGATGCCCTTAGCCATGATCGCTGTTACAAAAAAGCATGGGAAGATGAGGCCATTTTTGAATTTTTTGAAAAAGAGCGGGGGAAACATTTTGACCCCAATATCGTCGATCTTTTCTTAAATGCCAAAGAAGAAATTCTAACGATTCGCGATAGCCTCAAAGATGCGCTTAACTATGCCATTTAAAGTTGATCTCTAACGCTAAAACTATTCACTATAAAGAGCTTTTTTGAACCTTCAAGAGAGCTTTACATGTAAGGCTCTCTCAGGTTTTTTTAAAGCTTGCACATTTGACGAAATACTTTGAAAATCTCCTCCGCATTCACCTCAATTCCTTTTTCATCGCATAACTTTTGAACTTCCAAAGCAATTTCGATTTGCATATTTTTGGTTGTCTCAATGCCATAAAACTCTTTGAGCACATACGCCACACCACTTTTGCCCGACTGCGAGTTAATGCGCACCACATCGCGGTAGTCACGCTTGATATCTTTGGGGTCGATGATGAGATATGGGACGTGCCAATAGCCATCTAAGCTCACCTTTTGATGCTCCATACCCTTCTTTATTGCGTCCTGATGCGTGCCCGAAAAAGCCGTGTAAATCATAGAACCTACATAAGGGTGACGGGGAGGAATACTGCTGTGCGTCAAAGTGATGATCTCCTGTAAAATTGTATCGATGTTATAAATATCTAACATCGGGTCGATTCCTTGCGAATAAAGATTGAACGCCAAGGTAACCAAGTCAACATTGCCTGCTCTCTCCCCATTGCCTAAAAGTGTTCCCTCAACTCTCTGAGCACCCGCCAAAATTGCCATCTCAGCACTTGCAACCGCACATCCTCTGTCATTGTGCGGGTGAACACTTAAGATAACGGCATCACGTTCCAACATCTGTTTACTCATCCACTCGATTCTATCAGCATAAATGTTGGGCGTGCATGCCTCTAACGTGTTGGGCAAATTAATCACCATCGGTGCATTTTTCGTCGGCATCCACTCGCTGATAACCGCATTCACCACATCGCGTGCAAACTCCAACTCCGTTTGTGAAAAGCTCTCAGGTGAGTACTGAAACATCACATCACCGTCAAATTTTGCCGCCTCTTCTTTGATGATGCGTGTGCCTTCAACCGCTAAAGCAATAATCTCTGCTTTGCTTTTGTCAAACACAATTTTGCGCTGATTGTCCGCCGTTGGATTGTAAAGGTGCATCGTTACTTTATGCGCTCCACTCATCGCTTCAAACGTTTTTCGGATGTGTTTTTCGATGGAAGGCATCAAAACGGCAACCCTAACATCCTCAGGAATTAAGTTCTGCTCAATCAACATTCGACAAAAGTCAAAGTCCATTTGTGAAGCACTCGGATACGCAATTTCAATCTCTTTAAATCCCATCTCCACCAATTTTTGAAAATACGCCAATTTTTTGGTCGCATTCATTGGCTCAACAAGGGCTTGATTGCCATCTCGAAGATCGGTACTTACCCAAATGGGCGCTCCCGTGATAACGTTACTTGCCCACTCTCTGTGAGATAAAGGTACCAATGGGTACGGTTTGTATTTTTTAAAAGTTTGTGTCGTTTGCATAATATTATCCTAGTTATTATAATGAGCCAAAATGCTCAAATGTGCCTAAAATCAAGCAGAGAAATCTTGCGCTATTGCAAGAAAACAACAATAAAAATGTATGAAATTGTGCTGATTAGGTAGAGGTATCCTCTGGGCTAAAAAGCCAATTTAAACAATGAACAGTGAAAAATAAAAGGGGTTGGTGTGAAGTATTAACGGAGCTTCAGGAGGAGGACGACGAGGACAGATGCGTTAGAAAATTGCGCTATTGTCTGAGGTTGGTATATGGTTTGATGGGATATAAAAGTTGCCATCGGGTCTCCTTTAAGAAAATTTGTAACGTGAAGTATAGCACATGTTTTGGCAAAATGCAAAAAACGGGCGCTTTACATGTAAAACGCCCTTGAAGTGTTACGCTTTGAAAAGCTGATAGATCGAACTAAAGTCCTCGTCTCCCTTTCCCATCATTTTCATTTTGGAAAAAAGCTCTTTGGTGACACTTGCGGTGTAAAGTGGACGGTTCAGACTGTACGCCAAGTCTTGCAGACAATGCAAATCTTTTGTGATTGCCGAGGTACTAAAATGCGGGCTAAAGTCTTCATCAATGAGCTTTTGTGTTTTAGCCGCCAGTACCAGTGACTTTCCTCCCCCTGCTCCTAAAATTTCTAAAAGCTCTTTTTTATCGATGCCACATGCTTCGCCAAGAGCGGTACACTCCGCAATGGTCGCCATAAAGGAACCCAAACAGAGGTTATTGATGAGCTTCATCTTCGCTGCAAATCCAGCCTCTTTGAGATGAAAAATCGTCGAAGCAAATTTCTCTAAAAGAGGTTTACATGTAAGAAAAACCGCCTCTTTTCCAGCGCAAACAGCGGTTAACTCGCCTTTACTTGCAGGCACAACGCTTCCCAAAACAGGCGATTCGAGGTAACTTCCACCCTGCTTTTCAACCATGGCATGAAACTCAATCACATCGTTGAAATGGTTGGTCGTAAGGTCGATGATGGTTTTGCCTTTGAGCTTGGCGCTTAAAAGTCCGTTTTCCATCGTGAGAACATCGCGTACACCATCGGAGTCAAACAAACACATTAGCACTGTGTCACATTTTTCGATGAGCGCTTTAGGAGAGCTTTCACACACAAAGCCCTTTGCCTCGGCTTTCGCTTTAGTGCGGTTCCATACCAAAACCTCTTCGTTCATACTCATCAACCGTTTTGCGATCGCCGTTCCTAAATTTCCAAGTCCTATAAAACCTATTGCCATGTTCATTCCTTGTGGTAATTTTTAGAATTATAGTCTAAATTAGACAAATTATCTTTAAATTAGTGTTATAATTGACAAATGAAAAAAGAGCTCAAACCTTATGTCACTTTATGTGACGCCATCGCAAAACTGTTTTACCCCAATGTCGAAGTCGTCATGCACGATTTGGAAGCCAAAAAACTCGTTCACATCGTCAATGCGTTTTCAAAACGTCGTATCGGTGATGCGATGCTAAGCGAGCTCAAAGACCTAAACAGCATCAAAGAGAACTGGGTCGGACCGTACGATAAAACCAGCAGTGAAGGCAAACGCCTCAAAGCGGTGAGCATCATCGTACGAGACGTAGATGAAAAACCCATCGGGATGATCTGCATCAACTACAATACAGAGCCTTTGGCATCGCTGTTTGAGTCGCTCAAAGGCTTTTTACATGTAAATGACTCCGCACCCAAACCATCGGTACTTTTTTCCCAAAGTTGGCGAGAACATACGGATGAAACGATAGAGAAATACTTAAGCGCTAAAAACATCGCCCTCTCGGGTCTTTCGAGTGATGATAAAAAAGAGTTGGTGGTTTTTTTAGAGAGTGAAGGCATCTTCGCCATTCGCAATGTTGTGGGGTATATCTGCTCGGTTTTAAATGTATCGAAGGCTACGATTTATAACTGGTTGAAAGTGGTGAGAGGTTAAGTTTTCTTCAATACTTACAGTTGATAGTTGATTTTAACGGATTGCTAGAAGTGCTATTTTGCTCATTTGCATTAGAAAGATTATCTATTTGCAAATAAGCTATTTTTTTCTTTAAATCTTTTTGTTCATCGATTGAAACAGAATAATTTTGTGAAAAATCTAAAATTTTCTGCTTTGCTTCCTCCATACTCTCCCAATACTGTTTGTCCTCACCACACGAAAAAAGATTATTGTGGATTTTATAAAAAAGGATAAAAGAAGATATTTTAAGTAGCTTGTCATGGCATTTTATATATGGACTATACCACCCTTTTTGTGTACTCATCACACTTGCATATTGCATCGAGTGATGCTCTTCATGATAGGCTAAGAATTTCTTTTCCCATTCATACAGAGTAACAAAGCGTTTGTACAGTTGTTCATCTGTACTAACCTTATTCATATTAACAGTGTTAAACATATATCCCTTTGGATTAAGGTGAAAATCTGCAACATAGATATTGATTAAATCTAAGTACGTTTCAACAACTGAACCACCAAGCTCATTAATACTGTCATCGGCTAAGGGGTATTTGGAAAGAAGTTCTATATTGGCATAGACTTTATCGATAAAATATTTTGAAAAATGGATACCGTAATGTTTTGCCATAGAACCATAACTTGCCCTTACTGAGTAGTTATATAGCCTTGCTTCAAAAAGGTCAAACCACAATGCACCTTCTGCTTCATTGGGTGGTAATTTTTCTAACCCTTTATAATAAAAATAGTTTCTTATCTTTTTAAGCGGTGCTAAGAGCGGGTTTTGAAAATCAATGCGTACGGTTTTAACTAAAAATGTATAGTATAGATGCGGAATAATCGCTTTGGTAAACTCTTTGCGTGCTTCTTGCAATAAAGGAGGAGCAGAGAGAACATAACGACGGTATTCAACCCAATAGATAAAGCTATTGAGGAGAATAAATCCAACAACGAAGAGAAGAAGATATTTTCTTATCTTTGCTCGTCTTGTAAAACGTTGTTCATTTTCCATTTCATCGCTCCTTTACATGTAAAGAGTATTTACCCCAACTTCCATATCTTAAACCGTCTATTTTTAATGGTCGTAGCACACAGTCCATCAAACGCTTTATCGGCATATTCGCGCGCTATGGCGACGTATGAGAATTTCTCTAAGATGTCAATTTTTCCGATGATACTCGCTTCCAGTCCCAAATCTTTAGTCAATGTTCCAAGGATGTCGCCTGCTCGCATTTTGTGTTTTTTGCCTGCGTCGATGCAAAGCGTGATATACAGGGCTTTTTTGGGATTTGAAAGGGTTGGATTTAAGTCGCTGATGGCTTTACATGTAAAGGCAAAATTGGACTCTGTGAGTTCTTCAAAGAAGCCCTCTTCTCTTGGCGTAACAAAGCTTACTGCCATGCCTTCTTTTTCCATGCGCCCTGTTCGTCCGATGCGATGGGTGTAGATTTCCATCGTTTGAGGGAGTTCGTAGTTGATGACCATCTCTACATCTTTGACGTCCAATCCGCGTGAGGCAAGATCGGTTGCCACGAGAATTTGCGCACTGCCGTTGGCAAAGAGAAGCAGGTGTTCGTCACGGTCAATTTGCTCGAGGTCGCCATGCAACGAGAGCGCGTCAAAGCCTTCATCTAACAGGTAGCCTTGAAGTTCGGCAACCCCGATTTTGGTTTTGCAAAAGATGATGACCGACTTGGCATCGCTTTCCAGTAAAACACCTTTGAGTGCGGCTTCTTTTTCGCGTGGCTCGACGGTGTAGCACACTTGCGTGATGTTGGGAGACGTCGTTGCTTCTTCTTCGATGCTTACATGTAAAGCATCATTTTGCACTTCATTGCACATGCGCTCAATCTCTTTGGGGAATGTTGCGGAAAAAAGCAAGGTTTGTCGCTTTTGTGGCATTTGAGCGATGATCTTCTCGATGTCTTCGTAAAAACCCATGTCGAGCATGCGGTCGGCTTCATCGAGGACGAGTGTTTTGATATGCTCAAAGTTGATAGTTTTCTCTTGCAAATGTTGCAAAATGCGCCCCGGTGTTCCAACCACGATGTGTGCGCCATGTTCTAGGTTGATGCATTGTGGCACAAAACGAGCCCCTCCACAGAGCGTGACGATTTTGATATTATGGGCAAAACGTGCGAGTCGTCTTAGCTCTGCGCTGACTTGTTCGGCAAGCTCACGTGTGGGGCAAAGGACAACCGATTGGATGCGCATTGAGTTTACATGTAACGCCATCAAAAGGGGTATCCCAAATGCGGCGGTCTTGCCACTGCCTGTTTTGGCTTTGGCGACAAGATCACGGCCTGCAAGGGCTAAAGGGATGCACTCTTTTTGAATCGGTGTCATGGACACATAGCCCAAATCATTGAGGTTTTGGAGCATTTTAGGCTCGGTGATGAACGCGTTAAACATGGAAACCTTTTTTAAAAATTTGCTTTTTGATCCCAAAGCTCTTGGCTGAAACTGACGCAACGGTTGCGCCCTGTCTCTTTGGCTTTATACAATGCCACATCGGCAAATTTAATCGCTTGCCAAAAACCATCTGTATCGTGTGGGAAATCACTGATACCTAAACTAATTGTTTTTTTGAGGATACCATCAGTTGCTTTAAAGTTGAATTCTTCCACGGCAAGACGTATCTTTTCTGCCACGTTAAAACCATAGCCCACGTCCGTATCGATGAGCAAGATGAGGAACTCTTCCCCTCCAAAACGAATGACAATGTCAGACTCTCGCACACATTTTTTGAGAATATAAGCGGTCTCTTTAAGTACACTATCGCCAACATCATGCCCGTATTTGTCATTGACTTGTTTAAAGAAGTCCATGTCACACATCACCAAACTAATCTGTTTTTTACGCCTTAGAGCCCCTGCAATGATTTGATTGGAGTGGTCTTGCAAGAAGCGACGATTGTAAAGCCCTGTCATGCCATCGACCAGTGAGGATTCACGAAGGGTGTTCATCAAGCGTTTCGTCTCAATGACAGACAGTGAATGTTTAATATAGCTCTCGGCTTTGAAGATTTTTTCATTGATGCTCTCAGATTCTGACTCGTTAAAGATAAATTGAACCACTGCACCCGCATGCCCCGAGACAATCAAAGGAATACAGACATGCTTTTTACCCTCTTGACGCAAAAACTCTTTACACACACCCTCATACTCAAACGAAGAGACCTTATGCCCTGTCTTTTGAGCGCGACACAACGTGCAATTATGCAGTATCTCTTCGTTACACACCACTTCGGAACTCAAAGGATAGATCATATCCATTGTCTGTTTCGCAGGATTAATATCGAAAATGCGGTACTCGTCAATCCCCGCCTCTTTTTCAAACACTTCACCTAAGCGTGAATAGACGACTTCTAGAGAACTGTCCTCTTCGATCACTTTTTTAAACACCGTTACACCGTAAACGGTATCGACCAGTTTATTGAACTCCCTGGAGAGTGTACCTATCTCATCTTGCGACTTAATTTTCAGTTTTTTGCTCAGATCTATCTCGCCTGTTCCGATGGAGTGAATCTGATGAATGATGGACTCGATTGGTTTTGAAAAAGCTTCTCTAAGCCATCTTGTAAAGAGAAACAGCAACACCACGGCAATTAAAAATACCCATGCGACACTGTTGATGGCTAAACGAATCGCATTGTTCACTTGGTAATTGTAGTCTTGATAGAGTCCATTCACGCGAGAGGATAACTCTTGGGTAATCTCTTGCGCATTTTGTACATGTAAAATCAACGTCTCTTTCACTTGGGCTATCTCTTCCACGCTGATGCTGTTTTTACGTTTTTGGGCTGCAAAGACAACCTCTTCTAGGGTATTGATCTCTTTAAAAATCGCTTGGATCGCTTTAATGCTATCGGTGTCATCTTTGGAGAGCGATTGAATGAACAGCTCAAACACATTACCATTCATGGCTGTTTTTTGATTATTGACCAATGTTTCTGAAAGTCTATTTTTAACCTGCATAATTGAATTTTTCAATGTTAATAATGAACTATCAAACTCTTTAACCGCGCCTATAGTGCGCTCCATGGAGGAGAATTCGGGGGTAATATTGAGGACGACTTTCATATACGGCAATGTACTTTGTGTTAATTGAGAGTAGCGATAATGAATAAAGCTCAGCGAAGCAACGGTAATCAGTCCAATAAACGCAAACCAAAAAAGTGTGCCAACCTCAAATAAAAGAAATTTTTTCCGAATCGGGAGATTGATAAATGTAATAATTTGTACAAATTGTTGCCAAAATTTCGTCATTTTTTCCATTAGGTTGTTGTCCTTTTTTAAAAACAAATTAAGAATAAAAGATAAAATATTAGCATAATTTTAGCCTGACTTCTCTTTGGTTGTATCATTTGGTATAATCTATTTTCTATAAAAAATTCAAACTTTTTTCATCCATGATTCGCGTGAGAAAGAAGTGACAAAAGAGTACTATGCAACGCTATCCTAATTTTAAGAGTTCTATTGCGTCCAGACTTTTTGGTGCCTTTGCATCCAAAGAGTTTCCAAGCCCAATACAACGCACTATCAATCAAGCCTACATATCTATGATGAAGGTTGATTTGATGGAATTTGAAGAAGCCTCTACCTATAAAAGTCTGAATAAACTTTTTACACGAGCCTTTAAAACACGCCGCCTTTTCAACATTAACCAAGATACTGTTATTTCTCCATGTGACAGCCTTGTAAGTGCATTTGGAAAAATCGAAAATCGACTTGCTTTACAGATTAAAGGCTCACACTATGATGTGAGAGGTCTTTTGGGAGACTATATTGCGAAAGATAAAAAAGAGCGTTTAGAAGGTGGAGAGTTTGTCAACTTTTACCTCTCTCCTCGGGATTATCATCGGTACCATGCACCGATAGATATGCGTATTGCTAAAGCGGTGCACATTCCTGGGAAGCTTTACCCCGTGAACTTCACATGGCTTCATAAAATTGAGGGACTTTTTATCGAAAATGAGCGCGTTGTGCTAGAATGTTACACCAAAGACAATACCCTGTTTTACATGGTTTTTGTAGGTGCCTTAAATGTGGGAAAAATGGCATTTACATTTGATAAAACCATCCAAACCAACGCCAAAGCAAGCCTCCAAAACTGTTACCTTTATGAGAATCTTTCCATTGCCAAAGGCGATGAGCTCGGACATTTTGAAATGGGCTCAACCATCGTCATGTTTTTTGAAAAAGACTCTTTTACCCTCGATATGGGAGGAGTTTCGTGTGTTAAATTTGGTCAACCAATAGGGAGAATAAAGCATGGTGGAAACGCAAATAGCATTACTGAAACAGATGAGCAAGGGGATGACGCTTCTCTACGTTGAAGATGATCCTCACGCAAGAGATGCTGCCAACAGTCTTTTTTCTGAATTTTTTGACACGGTTATTATAGGAAAAGATGGAGAGGAAGGTGCACGCCTGTATGCGGCATCTTCGTCAAAAATTGATCTTATTATTACAGACATTACGATGCCACATATGAACGGCATTGAGATGATCCAAAACATTCGAAACATTAGCTCAGACGTTTCTATCATCGTTGTTTCAGCCCATGATGAATCAAACTATCTCACCCAGACCATTGAAGCAGGTGTGGATGGCTACTTGCTGAAACCTCTCAATACCTTGCAACTGGTACGAACTCTTGCTAAAGTGATTGAAAAGATACATTTACGCTATGAAAACACCAAAAATGCCCTTTTGCTCAAACAGTATGAGAATATCACCAACATCAGCTCCATCATCTCAAAATCAGATCCCAAAGGTGTCATTACCTTTGTCAATGATAAATTTTGTCAGATATCAGGGTACACTAAAGAAGAACTTGTCGGAAAACCTCACAATATTATTCGTCATCCAGATATGCCAAAATCTGCATTTCGTGATTTGTGGAAAACGATTAAAGATGAGAAAAAAACATGGCAAGGGATTGTTAAAAACCGTGCTAAAAATGGCGATACCTACTATGTCAAAACGACCGTTCAGCCTATTTTAAATCCTGAGGGCGAAGTAGAAGAGTACATCTCCTTGCGCCATGATATCACGGCTATTATGAGCGATAAAAAACAACTTTTTGACTTTTTAGAAGCCAATCGCCTCTCCGTACTTATCTTGGTGCAAATCGAAGACTACCCAACACTGGAGAAATTTTACGATAAAGCCAGCGTTGAAAAAATTGAAATGGTTTTTGGAAAGAATATTCTTTATCTTATGCCCAATCGTTGGGGTTTTCAGCGAGTGTATCATCTTGAAAATGGCTTATACGCCTTTGCGATTGATAGGCGTAACTGTAAAGCAAGCAAAGAGGAAATTCGCTCTGTTTTAGAGCAATTTTTGGCCAATGTCAAAGAGTATATTGTCAAAATTGATTCGATTGAGTATGACATCTCTGTTGTCTGTAGCTTTACGTATGGTATTTTCAAAATTTTCGAAGATGCCAAAATTGGTATCGAAAATGCGATCCAAAATAGACAATCTATCATCTACGCCGATGGGCTTTCAGGTGTTGAGTATGACAATGCACTCAAAAATATCGAGACCATTCATATCATTAAAACGGCGATAGACAACCGTAAAATTATCTCGTATTTTCAACCGATAGTGAACAACCAAACTCAAAAAATTGAAAAATATGAATCACTTGTACGCCTCATCACTGAAGAGGGACAACTCTTGACGCCCTTTTATTTTTTAGAAACGGCAAAAAAAGGTCGCTACTATTCGAAGATCACAAAGATTGTTTTGGAAAACTCTTTTGCCGCTCTTTTACATATTCCCGATGTCTCCATCTCCATCAACCTTTCGGTGCATGACATTGAGCGTGAAGAGATCACGGACTACATTGATCAAATGCTTCTATCCTATGAAGCACAGGCGCATCGTGTCATCTTTGAGCTTTTGGAGAGTGAAGATATTAAAGATTTTTTACTGATTAAGCAGTTTATCCAAAGAGTGAAAACACGCGGTGTTAAAATTGCGATTGATGACTTTGGAACAGGCTACTCAAATTTTGAGCGATTACTCTCCTATGAGCCAGATATTCTTAAAATCGATGGAAGTTTGATTCGGAATATTCATAACAATAGGGTCAGTCAACACATTGTTGAGACCATCGTCATGTTTGCCAAAAAACAGAACCTCACAACCGTCGCAGAATTTGTCGAGAGTGAAGCCATTTACACGATTGTACGCGATATGGGCGTTGATTACTCCCAAGGGTACTACTTCGGAAGACCAGAACTGTTTTAAAAAGCGCTTTTACATGTAAACTTTACATGTAAAAGCATTGAGACGTTTTAGAACTTATAACTGGCGCTAAATCGGAACTCATTTTTATCTTGAGCTCCTGCTAAATCACGATACTCTTTATCGTACATCACAAGGAAGTTAAGCCCTTTAAGTGCCCCATCAAAGGCGTAATTGCCCGTAAGGGAAACGTACGATGCTTTACCATACGAGAGGTCATCATCATCGGTAATCGTGTAACTTGCCCCAATCGTTGTTGTTGGCGTAAACGCATAGCTTAGACCCATAGCGTAGGCATCGGTATTGGCAGGATAACTGCTGGAAAGAATGATCGTTCCAGTGTACGCCAAGTCCGCGCCCCAACCAATGCCCGGTGTGACCGCTGCATCTTTGCTGACCGTTGAGTAAGCCATATAACCACTGAGTGCGCCATAACCAAGACTTGCTTTAAGACCGAACAGATCAGCATCTTTGCTACCGGTTACGTCTTTATCACTATAATAGTATTGCGCGCTCAAACCATATGTCAAGGCATTAACGGCAATGCTGTATGCCGCTTCTGCGTACGCCATCGATCCATTGGTATTTAAATCTTCGGCATAGGCTGCGGTCAATGTCAAACCGGTAATGGATTTATTCACTGCAACAAGAGTATAAGCGCCATCTTCCAAGAGAGGCGATGTGCCATAAGGGTTGCTATACGTCGTAAATTTGCCAATATTTCCTGACCCATCGGTTTGTGCTTGGAATTTTTGCACGTAAGCTGCGGTCAAAGTTGTGTTGGGAAGGTCGGTATTGACGATACTTGCGCCCTCAAATGCCTCTTTGACGATACGATTACCTAAAGAAGCGATCAGTGGTGTATTGAGGAACATGCGTCCAACTTGAACGGTGGTTTTGCCTGCGCTGTAGGCTAAATACGCTTCTGAGAGTTGTGCTCCTGAGCCGTACTCATCCCACCCGAATTGGGTTTTAGCGTTGGAGCTTGCAAAGGGTGCACTGTTCGCTTGCCCTGTTAAGCCAAGACTAAAGCCATTGTAAGAGCCTGTTGTGTAGCCAAGGACAACACCCGTATTGAAGATGGAAGCCGAATTGATGGCGGGATTACGATCACGATCCCAGTAAAACGCTTTGAGTTCACCACTGATTTTACCCTCTTTAAAGGCATCAGCCAATGTCTCTGCACCAAAAGAACAGGTGCTAATCCCTGCGATGCAGAGTGCTGCCAAGCTAAGATTTGCCAATTTCATACGTTTCTCCTTCATGGTAGAAACCACTTTACATGTAAAGCAGTTATGACGTTAATTTATGCCAAAATGGTGCATGCATTACCACGCTTGTATGCACTCCGACAGATGCATAAACCCATCTGCCAAAACCTTTAATATACACGTTGTTTTAACAATTAATTTGAAGCTTCAAGGAAAATTTTAAATAAAAAAAAGAGCAAAATAATCGCAGAATTAAAGAGTTTTTTTGACGAAAAAAGTAGGAAGAATTAAGAAGGAGAAATGGAGAAAAAGAGGCGGATTACTCCACCTCTTTCCAAATTTTAACTTTCCAAAGATACGCTATTAGGGTAAAAATAGCCATAAATCCAATGAGCTTTAAGCCAAGGCTTTCACGCTCCGCTTTTTTGCGATCTCCCACACTTTCCATGTAAGAAATCACTTGGTTTTGAGACACTTCGGTAAGTCCCACACGAGGCATTGCAATGCCCTCAACCATCTTTAGCGGTTCGTTAATAAAGGTGTTCAAATACTCCGCTTTTTTGGAACGAATCATCATCGAAAGATCAGGCGCCTCAGCTCCAAGGTAGCTTTTCATAAAAGAGCTTGGGGTTTGTGCTTTCAGTGCATCGTACTTCATGCTATGGCATCTGCCACACGCCTCTTCAAAAACCACTTTATTGGAAACTTTTGTAGAGACAATCGTACCAAAATACGCCACGATATCAGCGATCTCTTGCTCACTTAAAAAAGAAAAACTAGGCATCGCATAAGGTTTTGCATCCCCAAATTTATGCGAAAGTTTGGTCGCACCCACAGGGTCTTTCAAAAAGCCTGCAAGGTAATTTTTATCGTAAATAACGCCTGCATGACTCAGATCGGGAGGTACAACACCATACGAAGCGGCAGAATCTTCCGCGCTTAAAGGAGCCTCAAATCCTAATTTTTTAATGCTATGACAGGTAATACAGTTGGCTTCGACAAGGGCTTTTCCATTGTCCACATTTCCGTTTACATGTAAAGGTTCGATCTCTTTAAAACTAAAGTCAGCAGGTGCCACATGCGGGTGCATTTGCGAATGCGCATATGGCTCCACACCCCAATAGGTCACAGCCGTAAAGAAAACCACAATGGCTAATATCTTGATCTCTCTCATTGCGCATCTCCTTTGGCTTCATGCTTGGTAATGAATGGTAGGGCTATAAAAAGTCCTAAAAAAATAACAGCAGCCACAAAACCAACCCAAGCGTTTACGCCTGTCGGAGGAAGTTTTCCATAGACGGTGAGCACGATCATATCGCACACCAAAAGCCAGAACCAGTATTTAAACACGGGGCGTTTGTGCGCAGGTGCCGTGTTCATAGGATTGCGATCTAAAAAGGGTAAGATCATAAAGACAATGTTGGCGATCACAAATGCGATCAACCCAATGTCCATCGCTGCCATACCACCGATGTCAAAGAAAAAGCCTCGAAGCACTTCGTAATTCCATAAAAAATACCACTCAGGGTAGATATGCGCAGGCGTTTTCATCGAATTGGCAGGCTCAAAGTTGATCGGATCCATCGCAAAGTCAAACTGATAACAGACTAATGCAAAGAAAATCGTCATAAAAAAGCCGACGACAAAGAAATCTTTGGAAAGGAAAACAGGCCAGAACGGCACTACTTTGGACTCTTTTTTATCTCCCTCTAAAAACTTTTTTGACTCACTTTCAAAATCAAACACTTCAGACTCTTGGTTATTGACATGAGGAAAGCGAAGGGAGTAAAAATGCACCGCAATGACCACGATAATCACCAAAGGAAGCAACACCACATGGAGCATGAAAAAACGTGTTAATGTTGCATCAGCAACGACATAATCACCGCGTATCCAGATGACAACATCATCCCCAATGACAGGAATACCACTAAACAGATTGGTAATGACTTGCGCCGCCCAGTAACTCATCTGTCCCCAAGGAAGCATATACCCACTAAACGCTTCGGCGGAAAAAGCAATAAAAAGCACCATCCCTGTGATCCAAATGATCTCTCGCCCTTTTTTGTAAGAGCCATAATAAATGCCCGTAAAAAGGTGAATATAGATGATAAGAAACGTCGCGGAAGCCGCAACACCATGCATATGTCGCCACAACCAACCGTACTCGACCTCTTGCATAATCGTGTAGTTCACACTATCAAATGCGAGGTTAATGTCGGGTTTGTAGTACATCAATAAAAGCAGTCCCGTTACCAAGAGTACACCAAAAAGAACCACCAAAACCACACCCATTGCCCAGAGGAAATTGATGTTTTTAGGGATCCAGTATTCAGTCATCATCACACGCATAAAGGCTTTCACCGCTAAACGTTGATCGAGCCAGTCTATAAAGCCTTCGCTTTTTCGAATTTCTGCCATGCCCTACTCCTACGCTTTTTTAGCGGTTAATTTTTTGTACTCTTCACCCTCTTCGCCCAAAACAAGCGTTTCACCTGCAATTTTAAAGGGAGGAATGTCCAGTGGACGAGGTGGCGGTCCAAACGTATTCATACCACTGGCATCAAAGACACCACCATGACAGGCACAGATAAAACTTTTCTTTTTAGCATCATACGAAGGGATACAGCCAAGGTGCGTACACAGACCAATGACGAGTGTGAAGACTTTCTCGCCAATGACCACATCACGCTTCGCATTTTTGGGTGTATCGGCACTTTTGCGTAACACAAAGATGGGCTTGCCACGCCACGCAAAACTGCGCGCTTCGCCCTCTTCTATAGTGGAAACATCGACGGTGACAAAACCAGCCGATTGCACACTCGGGAGTGGATCCCAACTTTTCTTCATCGCTCCAAGCGCACAGGCACCACCCACAACGGTAACACCGGTGAGTGCCATGCCAATAAAATCACGTCTTTTTTGACAAGTTTCCATTGTAAAGACCGTTATTTTTTAGTTATAAAAGAGGCAATCTCTTCGATCTGAGCATCACTGAGTGGTGCAACTTGTGCTTTCATCAACGCTTTTTGATCTTTCCCGTAACTGCCATCTTTATAACCTTTCATGGCACTCACAAAATCAGCTTTGCTCATATCTTTGATGATCAAACTTTTGTTTAAAGCAGCTTTTTCGCCCGCAACGCCATGACACGCAACACATTTGGTATACAGTGGGGTTGCTTGCGCACTGATAGCTAATGTGGTGGCAAGAATAAGTGATTTGGAAATAATTTTCATCTACGACTCCTTAAATGTTTCGGAAATAGTAGTGAAAAAAAGTGGCAAAAAAATGTGCTAGAGATGAAAAAAAGAATTTAATACTTATATTTAAGTTAATGATGCTTTATTTTGATTGTAAAGAGCGCACCATGCTCAGTGTTTCGAACGGTCACAATACCATTCATATTGTTTTCAATAATCATTTTGGTCATATAAAGTCCAATTCCTGTGCCTTGTTTCGCATGTTTGGTTGTAAAATACGGCTCGAAAATGCGCTCCAAATACTCTTTTGCGATACCTCCGCCGTTATCTTCGATCTTAATCAGTGTGTATTGTTCACCATTTTTGACACTCATATGAATGAAAGGATTTTCAATCTGCCTGTCGGTTAAAACGTCTTTGGCATTGGAGAGTATGTTCAAAAGCGCTTGAGCAAATTCGTTGGGATAGCCAAGGACTTTAATCTCCTCTGCGGCCTTAAAGGAGAACTCAATCGAGTGGTAACGAAGGGAAGCTTGAATGATGGAGCTCGCCCGTTCACACGCATTATTGATCTCAAAAATCTCTTTATCTTTGGAGGGTTTAAAAAAGTTTTGAAAATCACTGATGGTATTAGACATATACGCGGTGATGCGGTTACACTCATCGATTTTCTCCGTCAAGAATGCTTCGTTAAAATCATCAAAGTGTTGCCTGACTTGAATGATCATCAAAAGGGCGTTGATCTCACCTAAGGGTTGTCTCCATTGATGGGCGATATTGCCGATCATATTGCCCATAGCGGCGAGTTTACTTTGCTGGATCAAAAGCTGCTCTTGACGGGTGCGCTCATCAATCTCTTGCTGAATGCGAAGCTCTAAATTATCGAGCATCTCATTCATCACTGCTTTGAGTAAATTGAGCTGATCGGAATTTCCGGAAGCAACCAGTCTGCGATTTAAATTGCCTAATTTTAGGTCTTCGACAACATTCGTTGCATCTTCAATGAGTTTGCTGTCTTGTTCCAAATTGGCTTGAATAATCTCAATATTTTGATTGATCTGTCTCGCCATATCGCCCAGCTCATCTTTGTTGATCAAGGGAATATGAATACGCGTCGCCTCTTCGGTGGAAGGAGACTTCAAATAATCAAAAAATTCTCTCAAACCATCTCTTACATGTAAAATAGAATCAACAATATTTTTAGCAATAAAAAAGCCAAACATAAAGGTCAAAAGCACGATAATAATCAACCAAACTGCAATAAAATAGCGCGAATTAATCGCTTCTTTATTGGCTTTGGTATAGGTCTCTGAAGAGTGGGTCAACTCGTTTTGCTGTAACACTTCAAGCGAATCCATGAGCGTATAAAACTGGTCTCGTTCCACCGTATTGGCGTTAATAAAGGCTCCCTCTTCAAAGTCCTCTTTGAGATAAGCTTGATTGGCTAAAATGAGTGCTACATAGTTTTTCCACTGAGCATAAACGGTTGCAGGCAGTTTGCTAAATGGCTCTTCCATTTGAGCATGCATCTCATTGATTTTGGCCAAAATATCTTTACGCAAATCTTCATTGGGTGCCATAATGAGTGAAAGCGATTGTTCTCGCAGTTTAAACAGCGGCAAAATATAGGTCTGCTGAATCGTCTGAACCCGCTTAGAGCCTTCAAAGACATTGTTCACATTCACCACACCTTTGTTGGTAATGTCAAACGCTAAAAAGGAGAGCGTGACAATCGCACAAATGCCCAAAGAGGCCATCAGAAAAAATTTATACCGCATGGAGAGATACTTAATCATAATCAAACCTTAATGGTAACATGGGAGCTTCACGCTCTTTAGGGTACGCTGTATTGCCCCTAATGGACCAGTGATATTTGGTCAGTTTTGCCTTCCACAGAGGCATCAATAAAACAGAGGATGGCTCATAATGCACCTCTTTGTTGACCGCTAAAACAATGTTAGGAGAGGGAACAAAAAGCATATATGCCTTCTCATACGCGCGTTTCACAATTTTAGAAACCACCTCATCAAACGCAGGGCTTTGAAATTCGACATCGAAGAAATGTTCGATGTACTCTTGCATCAGATCGTCTTTATCAATCGCCGACCATTTATCGGAGATGCGGTAGGCAAAAAAGGCTGTCCAAGGATTATGACTGCTCCAGTCATCATTGCCCCATGTCAAAATATCCCACTTTTTAGGGGACTCTCTGTTCGTCAAGAGTTGCTCATAAATCTCTTTTTCATTGGGTGTCGTGGTGTAGCGAAGTGTTACGCCGTATTTCTTAAGCTGATGCTCGATGCCTCGCCATAAAAACATAAAACGATCCATTGTAATGACATCCAGCTCCAACCCGTTTAAAATCTTTTTGAGCTCCCTCTCCTCTTCAGGAGTTTGAAGCGTACGCTCTCCCCATGTTTGAAGATCTGCCGTTGCCAACTTCACCGAGCGATAATTCACCGAAGCTTCGGTAGGCGCTAACTCACCCTCTTTTTTATAGACAAAATTGAGCAAATTGGCTTGATTGACCGCTTTATTGAGCGCTATACGGACATTTTGATCTTGGAGTTTACTGCCTGGTTTGAGCAGATTAAAATAGATTGAGATACTATGGGTTGAGGGCTTAGTATAGAGCCTTGCATACTTAGATAGTACCGTTTCCACTTTTTTGTTAAAAGGAATGGGTGTTATATCTAAACGCTCTTCTTCCAACGCCATGCTGACCGATTGTTTGGATGTTAACTCTGTATAAATGGTGATGTTTTCAATATACGGCAAACCCATTTCATAATAATTAGGATTGGCTTTGAGCTCTAAAATAGGCGTTTGGAATCGCCCTGTTGCGTACCCTTGCTTTAAAATATACGGTCCCAAACCGTAAGGTCCAGGGGCTTGCATACTGTTACATGTAGAACCCTCTTTGGTACTCCACCCATAGCGTTTCAGATAGGAAGAGGTGTAAAGATTGATGGAGGTCAGATCACTAAAAAGCAGTCCATAGGGTTTATGCAGATGAATGCGAATGGTCGTATCATCGACTTTGGTTACACTTTTGAGTCGTTTATGAATGTCCGAATAGACCACAGGGTCTTTCATAAAATAGGCAAAATTCTCGACTACCGAGTCTGCATTAAAGGGCGTTCCATCTTGAAACAGAACCCCTTTACGTAAGGAAAATTCATAGGTGAGATCGTCTATCTTGGTATACGCTGTTGCCATCATATACTCCCACCCCTCATGGTTGCCACTGGAGCGAACCAGCGTGCCATTGACCAATTTTGAAACATACAAATAAGGCATGGTGGGTAAAAAGACTTTGATATGAGAACCTACCACACGCTCATTAATGAGCACCGAAGTGGTGTCATCACTGCGGTAATAAAAAGGATTTTTCCACTCCTGCGCCATGCAAAAGGTTACATGTACAAGCAGTAAAAAAAAGAGTCTAACACATCTCAAATCGGTACCCAACCCCAGATAAATTAGTAATAAAATCTTTTGGTAATTTCTTGCGTAAATTGCGCACGAGTGAGCGAAGCGCACTATCGGTCATCACATCATCTTGCCAGACATGGGCTTGCAACTCATCGTAGGTGACAATACGTTGTTTATTATGCAGCAATAACTCCAAAAAACCCGTCTCTTTTTTATTGAGATGAATGGTCTCACCCTCAAAGCTTAGATGCTTATGGTCAACATCGTACAGATATCCACAGGGAAGTTCATAGACAATCGTATGCGTTTGAGCAATACGCTTCAAACAGCGTGCAAGCGCTTCTAAAAGACCATTGAGATTGACAGGTTTGATGATGTACTGCTCTAAATGCAGATCGACCACTTTGAGCAGATACTCTCTATCCGTATGCGCTGAGATGATGACCAATGGTGTCTCTTCATCGGTTTTACGAATCTCCCTTACAAGATCCACGCCGTTCATGACAGGCATTAAAATATCGGTAATGACAATATCAGGTTTTTCACGTTTGTAGAGCTCTAAAGCAATTTTGCCGTTCTCCGCTTCGATGACCTCTTTGGTGTAGTAGCGAAGCGATGCGGCAATGTTTTTACGGATGCCCTCTTCATCTTCGGCATAGAGAATAGTGAGCGTCTTCAATCGTTCCAAAAAAAGTTTCTCCACGTTTGATGCTCCTTATCATTTCGGTTTCTTTGCGGTAAAACGTATCTTTGTATTTGCAATACTTGCAACCAAAATACCGCCTCAGCTTCCCTTATACATCAGGTTCACACGAACCGACAGCTCATAGGTTCCCTCAACTAAGGGCTTGATGCTCGTTTTAGGGTACCACCCTTGCACTTCGGGTTCACTCTTGGGTGATATGATCGTATCCACAAAAACACTCACCATGTAGCCTGAGGGAAGATTGGGCTTTTCGAGCTGTATTATAACGAAGTTTTCTTCGCCCACCACGTAGTTTTTGGGCTCGATGAGCACGACGTTTTGATGGGAAAGTTCTTCAAAACGAGGATCGCCAAAACTACAGGTGCTTGGGGCAGGCTGCCCCCAAGCAAGTGAAAGAAAAACACCACAAAGACTCAGCAATCGCAGTGTTGTTTTCATATGATTATCCTTTTGGAAGTCTGTAAACCTCTTTGGGCATGGATGGATGAATAAACCGTGTTGTCGGTTTCGTCTCGGCATTGATCGCATAGTCGATGCCTATCGGTGAAGCATTCGCATACTCTTTATACTTTGGATCGTGAAGATCAATAATTGCGATCGCACCTACAGGGCAGGACTGAACACATGCCGTTGTTTTACCATCGGCTTGCCTTTCCCAACACATACTGCATTTCTCCGCTTGCCCCATCTTTTCATTGAACTTTGAAGCGCCAAACGGGCAGGCTTTGATACAGCCACCACACCCAATACAGATCGTTTGGTCATGTTTACAAATGCCCGTTTCAGCATCTTTCGTATGCGCTCCCACAGGACAAATAGCCACACAGGCTGGGTTTTCACAATGGTTACATGCCAGTGAAAAATAGAAACGCTCCATAGGCATCTCCGCTTTGGGAGCTTTTTGGTACGAAACTAAGGTGGGTAAAATATTGTTGTTATCAATATGATACTCCTCCGCTCCAATCTCACGCACTTTGCGCCACAAAATTCCTTTATCTTGATGATACTGATTTTTACAGGCCATTGCACACGTATTACATCCTAGACAGATACTGCCATCGACTAAAAAAGCTTTTTGCATCACAATCTCCTGTTATAGTTTTCTAAAGTTGACAAAGGTATCGTGGAGTGCAACGCCCGGCGCACCTGTTTTAAACGCACCCATGTCAGAGCTGGTATCATCGACAAGCTCATTGACGTTATAAATGTTGTTGTTATACCACTGCTCATACATCAAAACCGTACCTGCTTGAACATTGTCGGTGAGTTTGGCTTTGAGTCTTAAGAGTCCTTGTTTATTAAAGACCGCTACGGTGTCACCCTCTTTAACCATTTTCGCTTCCGCATCATCAGGGTTGATGTACACGTATGGTTCAGGATGCACGTCTTCCATCCACTCTAAATTTTGGAACTGTGAGTGCAAACTCCATCTGCTGTGCGGTGATGTCATACGGAATTTATCGTACGGTTTACGCACTTCAAGGTACGTTGGCAATGCGCTTCCAAAAAGCTCCAACGCTTTGTCCGAGTAAAACTCAAACTTACCACTCGGTGTTTTAAACTTGCCATCAGCGTACGGAATGACCGCTTTGGCTTTGACCGGTCCATTTTTAAGCTCTTCCCATGATTTGATGCCAAATTGCTCGTAAATACCAGGGTTAAACTCTTTGGCCATCATCGCTTTGGTATCGACACTTTGAGGGAAGGTACACGAGCCCGCTTGAAGTTGATTCATACGTTTGGAAAGCATTGCTGCGATTTCAAGGTCTGATTTTACTTCAAAAAGTGGCTTGATCGCTTGCTCATTGAGTGTTAGCCAATAGTGCCAGTACGAGACGTTTACATCGTACTCTTCAAATTGCGTCGCAACGGGGAGAACGATGTCTGCCCATTTAGCAGTTTCATTGAAGAACTGGTCAGCTACAACCACAAGATCAAGTTGTTGGAAAGCGCGGATGAGTTGATTGCGGTCAAAATCTTGCGCAAAAACGTTTTTACAGGCAACCCAAAGGAGTCTTACTTTTGGCTCTTTGGCATTGATCAGTTCGCGCGCGGTTTTGTTGATGTTTAAGAAACGATCGGTATAGTTTGATTTTGCATCTTTACCTTGCGCAACATCCCCTTTTGCCCCCTCAGGTCCAGTGTATCCGACACTGCCTTCTGGTTTTGGCATGCTGAGCGCTGCGTAGTTAAAGCCCCATGTATTGAGGTGTCCATAACGAGCTCCACCTGCGTATTTGCCGATGTTTCCAGATACAGCAACGAATGCGTCAATCGCCCTGATCATCGAGCCGCCATTCGTGTGGCGTTGCATACCATACCCCATCCAAATCGTTGCAGGTTTCGCTTTGGCAAATGATAAAGCCAACTCTTTGATCATCGCTAAAGGAATGCCTGTAATTTTGGAAACGTTGTCTAATTTGACCTCTTTATCCAGATACGCTTTGTACTCTTTGTACCCTTTTGAGTTCGCATCAAGCCATTTTTGATCGTGTAAATTGGCATCAATAATAATCTTCGCCATTCCAAGCGCTAACAATCCATCGGTGCCAGCTTTGATCTGAATGTATTGACTCGCTTTGGAAGCCGCTTCGGTGAAAACAGGGTCGATGACAATGACTTTTGCCCCTTTTTTCTTGGCTTCATAGATGTACTTCATCGAGTGAATGGAGTTACTCGCAGGATTAACACCCCACAAAATAATAAATTTACTGTCCTTCATCTCTTCAGGGTCATTACACCACATATCGCCCATATCGAGGTTTTGCGCATCAATTCCTGCTGGCCAACAAGGAGTTCCAGCAAGTCTGGTCGTATACCCAATGGAGTTAAACATACCCTCAATACCATAATGCGTGATGCCAAAGTTACCCGAGTATTTCGTCAATGCCGCACCTAAAAGCGTGCCGTCCTCTTTTTTCATCTCTAACAGTTTCTTCGCGATAATGTCCATCGCTTGATCCCAAGAGATGCGTTTCCAGTTACCTGAACCTTTACCACCCACTTGCATCATCGGGTATTTCAAACGTCTGGCTGAGTAAACTCTCTTGACGTACGTATTACCCTTGACACAACAGCCACCATGCGTATAGGTAGATTCAGTCGCACCTTCGATAAACTGCATCACGCCATCTTTGACATAGGTTTTGATGCTACAGGTGTCGTAACAGTTTCTAGGACAGGCATTGCGGAAGGTTTGATAGCTCTTCTCACCTAAATACGGTATTTTAGTATTAAGATCTTCATTGGCTTGGAGAATGCCTCCGGGAAATGAAGATAACACACCACTGGCGGCTAGCCCTTTTAAAAAACTTCTTCGGCTGATGCCATTGTTCACAATGGACTCAACGTTTTCCTTTGAGTAACTCATGCGGTAACTCCTTGTGTAGTAGTTTCTCTTATCAATAACGATTTGAGCTGTAATAAAATAAAGGTCATGGCTTTGGAGTCATGCTCACTGTGCTCTAAGGCGCGTGCAATGAAGCGCGGCACCCAAAGGCTTAAGTGTTCATGTAAAAAATAGTGACGAAGGTCACTTAAGTAAGTTATTCCTTTAGCCTCTTCAAGATAAAGTAGTTGGTAATACGCATCCAGTTCAACACCCAAATGATCATCGGGAATGATATTTTTAAGCGGATTCGTAAAGCCCATCGTTTCGTACAATTCCCTTACATGTAACGTACTTTTAGACATCACCACATCAGGATCGTCGATGTAAATGGAAGCAAACGGATCGGCAATAGGCTCCATGGGACCTATAAAATAACGATTGAATTGCACCTCCAAATCCTCTTCAGAGATTTCAATGCATGAGTGAAGTGCATCAAATGCTCTCTTTAGCTCTTGAGAGTTTTGAGCATTGAAGATGTCACGAAGGTGTTTAACGTCATCCAGTCTTAAAGCATTTTGCGGTTGAATCGTTTGCATCTTAAACTCTTTTTTTAATTTATTTTTTTAACCAACTAGAGAAATGGTAAAGCAAAAAAAGAGCAAAAAAATCGCAAAAAAGATTTGATATGTAAGATTTTGACATTTTTGTAACGCACGAAAATCGTTTTACATGTAAAGCGTAACCCCCGCTCTTTCTTGATGCTTTACATGTAAAGCCTTTCTTTAATTTATTTTCAATGCAAACTCTTTATAATGGTCAATAAAAATAAATAAAAGGAATAGGTTTGATAACTAAAATAGATATGAACTCGCCCGAATTTAGAGCAGAGTTTGAAAAAACGGAGGTATTTACCGACAAAGTATGTGCACAATTTGGATTTGAATACACGCCACTGGGTGAAGTCAAAGAGTCCATCCAACAAGGCTTAACGCGCAATAAACTGATCTATGGCAAACGCTACTGCCCCTGTTTCATGGTCATCGGAAGCACGCCTGAAGAGCAAGCGAAAGCCGACAACCGTTTGTGCCCCTGTACGCCTGCGCTCACCGTGGAAATTCCCCAAAATGGTAAATGTCACTGCACGATCTTCTGCACCCCCGAACACGCGCGAGAGCTCGCCCAAGAAGAGAACACAGAAGAAGTAGCCCATACGCATGTTCGCGGACTGAGCAAAGAAGAGTGTGATGTGTTGATGAAGAAAGAGCAACTCGACAGCAGTGAACTTGAAGCATTGCTTGAAGCGAGAGAACAAGGCTTAGTCACATTTAACCTTGTCGATACACGCGAGTGGATGGAGTGGATAGGCAACCGCATCAAAGGCACCGACTTTCTGATCCCCACCACCAGCTTTCACAATGCTATGGAACAGCTCAATGGAAAAGAGAACACGCCTGTCATTTTGTACTGTTACAGCGGAAGTAGGAGTGCGTATTGTCAACGTATTTTAAAACATATGGGATACAAAACGGTTCTCAATCTGGAATATGGAATTATGGCGTACGATGGGGAAACGCAGAGCGGAGAGTAAAAGGTGAAGAAGCTACTTAGTAGCTTCTTCTTTCGTAGCTTCCATCAACTCATCACGATTCAGTTCTATCTTATTGCCTTGATCGTTGTAGTCAAAACCTTTGACTATTTTTCCCTCTTTAAATTCGATGGTGCGAATCAGCTGACCTTTTGGGCTGTAAAGCTTGGTGATGCCTTCTGGTTGGTTCTTTTTGAAAGGGGTTTCACCTTGGAGTTTACCGCTTGGGTAGTAAAATTTTCCCACACCTTCGGCTTCATCATTAACAAAAGTGACTTCGGTTTGAACCACGCCTGTGTCGTAGTACTCTTTTTTGAGCCCTTCGATCTTGTCATTTTTAAACGGTGTTTCACTTTTAATCTGTCCTGATTCGTAATAAATCTTCGCAAGCCCCTCTCGCAAACCCTCTTTAAAAGGAGTTTCGCTTTTAAGCTTTCCTGATTCATAGAAAAATTGTCCAATGCCATTGGCGAGTTTAAGCGTTTTAGCTTCGATTAAAACACCATCTTCCCTGACATCTAAATCTTCAACCGCATAGTACGTCTCAGCTGCAAAAAGTGTCGCTGCGCAAAAGAGTAAAACAGCCCATAATTTCATGAATGGCTCCCTAAAAAAGTTTGAAGTAAAAAAGAAGAATGTTTACATGTAAAAGCTTACATGTAAACATTTAAAGCAGACTAAACGTTAAATCTAAAGTGCATCACATCGCCATCTTGAACGACATACTCTTTGCCCTCAAGGCGCATTTTACCTGCCTCTTTCGAGCCAGCCTCACCTTTGTAAGCGATAAAATCAGTGTAACCAATGACTTCGGCGCGGATAAATCCTTTTTCAAAATCGTTGTGAATAACAGCCGCCGCTTTAGGTGCTTTCCACCCTTTTTCAATCGTCCACGCGCGCACTTCTTTCACACCAGCGGTAAAGTAAGACGCAAGGCCAAGTTTATCAAACGCAAGGCGAATGATCTGTTTCAGACCTGATTCTTCGATGCCAAGCTCTTTTAAAAACTCTTCGGCTTCATCGTCTTCAAGGGCGATCATCTCTTCTTCGACTTTAGCACAGAGAACAACAACGTCCGCACCAACAGATTGGGCATGTTCTTTCACCACTTTGACAAAATCATTTTCTTCTAAAAGTCCTGCTTCATCGACATTGGCACCGTAGATGATGGTTTTGTTGGAGAGAAAACGTAGCTCTTTATCAAGGATTTGGAAGTTTTCATCGTTTCTGCGTGCAAACGTACTAACCGGTTTGATCTCATCAAGGTGTGCGCGAAGTTCCGTTGCAACTTCGGCCATCGCTTGTGCGCCCTTTTCAAGTTTCGCTTGACGTTTAAGACGGTCTAATTTTTTATCCAGTTGTTGAACGTCCGCAAAAATGAGCTCGCTCTCGATGATTTCGATGTCACGAAGTGGATTGATACTGTTTTCAACGTGGGTGATGTTTTCATCTTCAAAACAACGCACCATGTGCAAAATAACTTCAACTTCACGAATGTTTGATAAAAACTGATTGCCAAGACCTTCACCGGCACTAGCCCCCTTAACCAAACCAGCGATGTCCACAAAGTCTACCGTTGAGTGCTGAATACGCTCAGGGTTAACGATCTTTGCAAGCTCTTCGAGTCTTGGGTCTGGAACAGGTACAATGGCCTTATTGGGCTCGATGGTACAAAAAGGATAGTTTGCAGATTCTGCATTTTGCGCTTTTGTGAGCGCATTGAACGTGGTTGATTTTCCGACATTGGGGAGTCCTACGATACCGACACCTAAACCCATAGATTGACCCTTTTAATTAACTTTTAAGGGGGATTTTACCTTAAATCGTCTTAAAAACTGACATACACCTTCAATCTATAGGGAGAGGATTTGAGCTTTACATGTAAAGGTTATTTCCCTTTTAAATACTCTTCAAAATGGTCAATATTGAGCACAATGAAGCGATACGAGACGTAAATCGTGATAGGCCATACACAGAGCCACAAGAGCCCTGAGGTGTAGTTGATTGCTTCCATGATGCTTCTCCTAATAATGGTGTGAATCAGCTTCGATTTCGGCTGATGTAATGTTTGTTTTGTCCATAGCACGCCACACAAAATAGATGTAGCCAAGAACCAACGGAACGCCCAAAGAGACATAACTCATGACACTCAGTGTGTAGTGAGAAGAGGAGCTGTTTTCAATGGTTAAAGAGCTTGCCAAATGGGAAAGTGAAGGATAAATAGGTGTTGCGTTAAAACCGAGCAGACAGAGCAGACTCGTCACGACTAAAATCACCCCAAATCCACTGAACCAAATGCCGCGTCGACTCGCTTTAAAAAGCGTCAAAAAGAGAGCATACAGCACCAAAACAGTACCAAGTCCAAATGTCACGATGAGCAGTGGAGTGGCTAAAAAGTTGTTCAAAAATTTATGCGACTCATGCGCTACAACGCCTGCATTGTAAGAAAAACCATGCATAACTAAGAGCATCACCACAAGCAGTACAAAAAAGCCGATAAACAAAATCGCATCTTTGAAGAGTTGTTTTTTGGCATGGGAATGAATCATCGCATCATCAATGTTATTGATAAAATAAAGCGCTGCTTGCGCACGTGCTAAGAAAAAGAGCGTGAATCCAAACGCCAGATTAAAAGGATGCAATGCGCCTTCTAGCCCATAACTAGGCAGTGTCCATGCCGAAAAATTCATGCTGTTACGTATGAAATTCCCGCCGGTAAAGAGTGTTCCAAGGGCTATGCCGATTAAGATAATTCCAAGACTTCCATTGATGTACAAAAATGTTTCATACGTGCGTTTGCCTAAAAAGTTATTGGGTTTTACACGGTATTCATACGAAACGGCTTGAACAATAAAGCAGAACAAAATCGCCATCCACACATAATACGCCCCTCCAAAACTGACCGCGTAAAAGAGAGGAAATGCCGCAAAAAGAGCGCCCCCGAAGAGTACCAGTGACGTGAAGGAGAGCTCCCATTTACGACCCAGTGAGGCAACCAACATGTCACGCTGTTTTTCATCTTTGGCGATGGAGTATAAAAGGGTCTGACCCCCTTGAACAAAGGTAATAAAGACAAAAAAAGCGCCAATCAGGCTTATCAAAAACCACCAATATTGTTGAAGCGTTAAAAGAGATAAATTTCCAAACATCTTATGCCTCCTCAGGTCCAATGGTAATTTGTTTAAGCATGATTTTCACTTCCGCAATTAAAAGTGCGGTAAAGATAATCGCAAAAAGCCCTAATGTAATCATGACAGAGACCGCATCAATGTGCGAGCTTGCCATGCCCACAGGCAGCATGCCTTGAATCGCCCACGGTTGTCTGCCAACTTCGGCAACAATCCACCCCGTCTCACCTGCAATGTAACCCAAAGGAATTGAGAAAAGCCCCGCGTACAAGAGTAGTTTTTTGGTCGCAATTTTACCGATCATACTAAAATAGAGCACGAAGAAGAAGAGGACTAAAAACCAACTTCCTAGCCCCACCATAATGTGAAAGCTGTAAAATGTCAGCGCAACAGGAGGGATGATTTTTTCAGGTTTGTCTAAGTAGCCGTAGCCAAAATAGGCTTCATTGGAGCGAAAAAGTGCTAATGCATTCTCTTTGCGTGGCGTATCGCCCAGCTGCTGTGCCTCTTTATAATCACGCAAAGCATCCAGCGCCATTTTGCCCTTATCCAGTTTGCTTTGAGCCGGTTCAATGGAGAGTTTTTCATTGCCAAGAACAAGATCGTCGATGCCGGGAACAAAGGCGTTGATATTGTGAAATCCTAAAAACGAGAGTGCGTAGGGAATCTCGATAGACCAGATAAATTCATCTTGCGTGTCACCAATCTTTTTTTCCATATTCAACTGACCGATTGCTACGATACCTGCACGATTTTTACCATCATAAAGCCCTTCCATTGCCGCCAATTTTGTGGGTTGTGTCATGGCAACTTGATGAGCAGATTCATCTCCTGTTACCAGCAAAAAGAGAGACGCTAAAAGTCCAAATGAAGCGCCTACGATGATGCTGCGTTTGGCAAAAAGTATGTGTCTATTTTTCAGTAAAAACCAACTGCTGACACCTACGACAAAAAGCGCGCCCATCACATAACCACTGCCGATGGTATGAAGAAATTTTGAAACGGCGTTGGGATTGAACAGAACATCCGCAAAACTTTTCATCTCAAAGCGTGCACTCTCAAGGTTAAACTCCATCCCCACAGGGTGTTGCATCCAACCATTCGCAACCAGAATCCAAAGAGCGGAGAGGTTTGAGCCAATCGCGACAAGCCATGTAGAGAGCAGATGCACTTTGGGTGAAACTTTATCCCAACCAAAAAACATCACGGCAAAAAAGGTGGACTCCAAGAAGAACGCCATAATGCCTTCAATCGCAAGCGGCGCACCAAAAAGATCACCCACGATCCATGAATAATTCGACCAATTCGTACCAAATTCAAACTCTAAGATAATGCCTGTGGCAAGGCCTATCGCAAAATTGATCGCAAAGAGTGTCATCCAAAATTTCGTCAATTTTTTCCACTCAGGGTTTTTGGTTCTAACGTAGATGCTCTCCATAATGGCAAGCAAAAAAGAGAGTCCGAGTGTCAATGGAACGAAAAGCCAGTGATACAAAGCTGTTAGCGCAAATTGCGCACGTGATAACTCAACAAGAAGTGTGTGATCCATAGGGTATACCTTTTATTTTTGCATCAAATGTTCAAGCACAGACTCTGCTCGTTGCGTGTCATTTGAAAAGTGTGTTTGGAGGATATTGGGGAAGAAAAAGAGTTTTAAAACGACAAAGAAAAGGAAAAACTTGATGGCAATAATCGCCCAAAGCTGTTTTCCAACTCGCATCTGTTTAAATCCATCTCGGTAGAAAAAAATGATTTGCTTAACCCATTGCATTGCTCGTCAACCTTTGTAAAATTATAACTAAATAATAATAAATATTAATTAAAGTTAGAAATCTTCTGAGTTGTAATACAGTAAATTAAATGAAGTTAGTTATGTATACCATAACTTTGAAGAAGTTTGACAGAAAAAGTGGTGCCAAACTTCTACTTAAAGTTTTTTAAAAAAGAGCATCGTTCAAAATATCATTGATAATGTGATCGGCCGAACATGCTTTTTCACGCGCCAATGTTTCGACTTTACGGACAACATCGTTTTGCAAATAAACAACGGCTCGGCTAATCTTCTCTTCATTCTCTTTGAGTTCATCGTAGACGCGTTGCATGCTTATTTTTGTTGCTTGATCCATTGGGGCTCGAAGCGATTTATACTCGACTAAAACGCCATCTTTATAAACGCCTGAAATTTCGGCATAAACCCAGTAGTAACCACCATCTTTACGCAAGTTTTTGATATAGCCTTTCCACATTTGACCGTATTCTAAACTTTGCCAAAGGGTTTGAAAAACCGAGCGAGGCATATCAGGATGGCGAACAATGCTATGCGCCTTTCCTATGAGTTCAGTGAGTTCATACCCCGAAATCTGAGCAAATGTTTCATTGGCATACGTGATGATGCCATGCAAATCGGTACGGGAGATGATGAGCTCATCGTGAGGAACACTCGTTTCAACAAACATCTGATACGTCGTTTGCATGCGTACTCCTTAGTCTATTTTCTTTTTTAAATCACCCTTATAAACGATATCTTTGAGATCAATCGTTTCATCATTGAGCATATCAGGAACACTGGGGGAGTGCTCCAACATTTCTCGTTGCGCATCGAGTTCGTCTTCGCTGTACGCCATGATCAGGTCGGCACAGATGACATGAGGAATCTGCTCGACCTTTTTCATCTTCGCCATCTCTTCATCAAGGTTTTCACCCTCAATCGTCACAACAATCTTTCCTTTTTCCTCATCGGAAAAATGGTAGTCACAATAATCGCTCGCCTCGCAAATCGCGATAATCTCTTTTACATGTAAAGGCTTTGTCTGTATCACAATACTTGAAATATTCATGGGATTCTCCAAATCATAATAAATTGATCGTCACTGGCACTGACAAGCTCACGCTCGCTTGCAAAGATAATCGTGTTTAGCGTACTTTTTTGCCCTTTGAGTGTATGCACTTTCGTTTTTGTTGCAAGATCAAAAAGGACAATATCATTTTGTTCATTAAAGGCATAGGCACCCAATGTGAGGCTTGGGCTTAGGGCGCCTGCATAGAGGAGGAATGGAGCATCAATGCGCTCAAATGACCCACTTTTAAGATCGTAAACAATCCCTCTACGATCTTGCCCCGCACAAAGCACTTTCCCTTTTTTGAAGTCGACTTTGTAGACATTGTCCACATTGCCGCCTTTGAGCACGGTAATCATTTTGCCACTGAGAGCATCAAAGACGCTTATTTCACCCGATTCACTCGAGCTTGCGACCATTGTTTTGGTTTCATTCAACGCAAAATCGCTAAAGTGCGACGTGGAAGGCTGAATGCGGTAAATCTCTTTCCCAGCCTCAATATCCCACAAAAGAAGCTCATTGCTCAAAAGAGCGATTAAAATGCGGTTTTTATCGACAAATTTTGCTTTTGAGATGAAAAGATTGGCATGCGCATCGATGAGCACTTTGGGCTTGCCCTCCTCTATCAGGTAAAGTTCGCGAGAACCGTTGCTGGCTTGAACGACGCAGAGAAGTGTTTTCCCTAGCATATCCACCGAGAAAACTTTAGGGGCAACCTCATCGCCTGTAAAATCTTTGATGGAAGGAAATGTGATCTGGGAAAGTTTTGAAGCATCCTCCATCTTGAAAAGTTCAAGGGTTCCCGCACTCGTTCCTGCGATGATTTTTCCCTCAACCAGTGCGATTTGCTGTACATTTCCACTGGCATGAATGATACTTTTGGGAGTTAATTCTGCACTCAAAAGCATGCTCATACACACGCTTATGAAAAGAAGATATCTCATACCCTCGCCTCCTCTTTGATAAGGATTGCATTGCTCGGACAGATGCTGATGCACATGCCACAGCCCGTACACACATCCAACGCTACGTGAGGTTTCCAAAGCCCCAAAAATTGAATGGCTCTAGGTTCACACGCATCCAAGCAGCTGTTACACACACTTTGATGCCACGCCATACAGGCGATCAGGTCAATTTCGGCTTTTACATGTAAACTTTTTTCATGTTTACATGTAAGCGATAAAACCCCACTCGGACACTCCCTTGCACACGCTTCACAAAAGGTACAACCACCTTTGGTAAAGTCTAAGCAAGGCGTATGCGTGGTAGCATCAAGGACGATAATCTTTTCTTCACACGCATTCATGCACGGCGTATCGTTACATGTAACGCAATGCTCTAAAAAATCATACCCCACTTGATGGTAAGGAGGGCGCACACAGAACTTATTGTGAATTTTTTGCGCCTTTGCCCTACCAAAAAGAGAGGTCAAAACCCCTCTTCTGCTACCATTTATCATCGTTATCTCACGCCTTCATTAAGATTATCAATGAGATTTGAACGACTTTTTTCGCTCTCTTGACGATAATCTGGTTTAAACTCATTTTTAACCAAAGGCTCGTTGGCAGATTGCGGTACATGACACGCGGAACAGTTGTAACGAGCAGAGCTCATCTCGGTGAGCACTTTTTGCGTTCGCATATCAAAAAAGTGCGATTTCGGAATCGGAGTTGCTTTCACCGCTTCTGCCATTTCTGGCAAGTGACAACTCGTACACGCATTGCTCTCTTTGGTCATATCCATCATGCCTTCAACATCATGAGGAATCAACGGAGGTGCATTTTCATATGACCTTTGAATCACTTTGGATTCACCCGCTGCGACGGTTGAGTATGATGTTGGTTCCCCTACAACGGTTTTTTCGCTGTAAAGATCCACCTTTCTAAGCCCTAACTCCTCTTCATTATACGATTGTGTCACAGCGCATCCCGTAGCAACAACAATACTTAATAAAGAACCCATTATTAACGTTTTTGTATTTATCATCTTTTTTCTCCTACATTTGTGTTAATGTAATTCCTCACACCAAAAGAGAGTGCATCACTCTCACACACCTCAACGCATCTGCCACAGTTGGTACACTCTCCAGAGACGATCGCCCCACTTTGTTTGGAGATAATGCCCAGTACCTGTTTTTCAGGACAAATCTCTTTGCACTTCATGCACAACGTACACTTTGTGTGATCGTGTTTGACACGAATCAAACTGAGTTGCCCAACCATTGAGTAAAACCCACCCAAAGGACAGATGTGTCCACACCAGCCATTTTTGACAGCAAAAAGGTCAAACAGATAAATGCAAAGTATGGGCGCCATACTCATGCCCATGCCAAAGATGATGCCTCTACTTAAAATCCCGATAGGACTGACCATCTCAAATGCACTCACCCCTGTGATAAACGATACGATCAACGTAAGGGCTAAAACCCAGTACCTTACAGAACGGCTCAACCAGAGCTTTTTTTCAATCGTTTTATCCAGCAAAAGAACTCTTCTCGTCCAATTTGCCGCATCGGTTACCATGTTGAGTGGGCACACCCATGAACAAAAAGCGCGACCTCCGACAACCATGTAAAACAGCAGTATCAAAGCACCGCCCAAAAGAACATCAAGCCCTAAGAGTGCTCCAGCTGTTAGCATCTGCAACAACGCAAACGGATCGGCTAACGGAAGTGTATTGAGCACCAACGAGGAGCTTAAATTGCCACTTAAGAGCCTAAAACCATAGGTGTTGGCTGCCACAAATAACCCAAGAATGCCCAGTTGAGTCAAACGTCGTGCCATCATAAAACGATGACTTCGTATCCATTCTCTCATTTGAACATCTCCTCATTCGCATTGAGATAATCGGTTGCAGACTTCTCGCTACGTTTGGTATG
>Ga0302212_1000089_pt1 | contig 44121 bp, 36 predicted proteins | sample II_Fen_N1_1_FD_200235 | JGI IMG/M metagenome (GOLD analysis project Ga0302212, IMG submission 200235) | Peat permafrost microbial communities from Stordalen Mire near Abisko, Sweden - II_Fen_N1_2 | ecosystem: Environmental > Terrestrial > Soil > Wetlands > Permafrost | place: Sweden: Abisko...
AGCCACCCGTGCCAGGTGAATTTTTTCACCGACTTTTTGCCCGCTTGCCCCCGTCGCCATTGCCTGGGTAGCTATCTCTTTTGTATCAACGGCCTGCATCACCGCCAGCCATTGCAGCAGCCGTGGGCGTTGGGGGTAGGGCGTTTCAAAGTGCCCGAGCCGACCGCGCACATCACATTCGCAGGCCAGCAAAATGTCGGCCATGCGTTGCGGTTTGCGCAGTGCGTCGCAGCGCTCCAAGAGGCGCACCAGGGCGCTGGCTTGGAGGTCTGTGCTGCGGTGGATGTTGCTGTGTTCACGCGCCACCACATCGGCCAGTTCGCGGCAGTCGGTGGGCACGCGCAAGCGTTCACAGACCCCTTTGAGCAGGCGGGCGCTGCGCTCTTCGTGGCCAATGTGGCGCGGCAGCACATCGGCGGGGGTGTTGCCCTTGCCCAGGTCGTGGCACAAACAGGCAAAACGCACCGCCAGCGGCGCTTGCAGGCGCGCGGCCATGTCCAGCACCATCGACAGGTGCACGCCGGTGTCGACCTCGGGGTGGTAGTCGGCGCGTTGGGGCACGCCCCACAGGCGATCCACCTCGGGCAGCAGGCGCGCCAGGGCGCCGCAGTCGCGCAGCACCGCCAACATGCGCGAGGGCGTGGCCTCCATCAGGCCGCGCGAGAGTTCCTGCCAGACGCGCTCGGGCACCAGGTGATCGACCTCGCCGTCAGCCACCATCTGGCGCATCAGCGCCAGCGTTTCCGGTGCCACGGTGAAGTCGGCAAAGCGGGCGGCAAAACGCGCCACCCGCAGGATGCGCACCGGGTCTTCGGCAAACGCCGGGCTGACATGGCGAAACAGTTTGTTAGCCAGGTCCTGCTGGCCGTGGAATGGGTCGATCAGGCCACTTTCAGTATCTTTTTGGCCTGTAGCCATTGTCCAATATGGGGGGGCAGCTATGGCATTGATAGTGATGTCGCGCCGCGCCAGATCGTCTTCGAGGGTGACGTCCGGGGCGGCGTGGATGTCAAAGCCGTGGTAGCCGGGCGCGGTTTTGCGCTCGGTGCGGGCCAGCGCGTATTCCTCGTGGGTTTGTGGGTGCAAAAACACCGGGAAGTCCTTGCCCACCGGCACAAAGCCCCGATCCAGCATGGTTTGTGGCGTGGCGCCCACCACCACCCAGTCGCGGTCAGTCACTGGCAAACCCAACAGGGCATCGCGCACGGCACCACCCACCAGGTAAATCTGCAAGTCAGTGGGGGTGTTGGCGGTCATAGGCGGGCGTGCCCGGCATCGCAGTCAGCGGTGCAGGCGGTAGGGTTCTTCAAAGTCCAAGAAATCCTGCTCTTCGCAGGCGCCATCGATCCAGGCCTGGACCCCTGGCAGCGTCAGCACGCGGTGCACATAGTCGGCAATGTCTGGCGGCAAGGGCAGCGCGTAAGTCACCAGCCGGGTGCAGATCGGTGCAAAGTAGGCGTCAGCCACGGTGAAGTCGCCAAACAGCAGCGGCCCGCCGTGGGCTTGCAGCAGGGGCCGCCACATGGCGACCAGGCGCTCCACATCGGCGCGCACACCGGGCTGGTCGCGCCAGAGCAGGGCGCCGGTGTCGGGCAGCCGCGCTTCGATGTTCATCGGGCAGTGGCTGCGCAGGCTGGTGAAGCCGCTGTGCATCTCGGCGCAGATGCTGCGCGCGCGGGCCCGGGCGGCCTTGTCGGTGGGCCAGAGTTGTTTGTCTGGAAACTGCTCGGCCACATACTCGGCAATCGCCAGGGTGTCCCACACCACCAGATCGCCATCCACCAGCACCGGCACCTTGCCGGTCGGGGAAATCGGTTTGAGCGCCGCCTTGAACTTGGAGTCAGGGGTGAAGGCGTCAAAGCGCACCAGAATTTCTTCAAACGCGATGCCCGCCTGCTTGAGCAGCACCCAGGGCCGCATCGACCAGGATGAGTAGTTTTTGTTACCGATATAGAGTTGGATCATGGCAGGTCGCGGTTCTCTGGCGCGTTGATATCGGGCGGGCCAATCTGACCCAGTCGCGCCTTGAGTGACTGGGTCTGCCCGGTGATCATGGCCGCATAAATGGTGGTGTTGGCCAACACCTTTTTGACGTAATCGCGGGTTTCGTTGAACGGGATGTTTTCGGCCCAGATGGCCGCTTCCACCGATGGGGTGCCGGGTTGGCCGCGCCAGACTCGCGGACGCCCCGGCCCGGCGTTGTAGGCGGCTGCTGCCAGCGGCATTGAGCCCGCAAAATCATCCAGGATCAGCTTGAGGTAACCGGTGCCAATGGTGATGTTGGTGTCGCGGTCATTGAGCTGCTGGGCGTTCAAGTTGCCCAGGCCGAGTTTTTTGGCGGTCCAGCGGGCGGTGGCGGGCATCACCTGCATCAGGCCGGAGGCGCCGACGCCCGAGCGGGCATCGGTGATGAAGCGGCTTTCCTGGCGGATCAGGCCGTAGACATAGGCCGGGTCGAGGTTGATGCTGCGGCTGCGCTCAATCACCGCCTGGCGGTAGGGCATCGGGAAACGTTGCGCCAGATCGATCACGTTGCGGGTGCGTTCGCTGGTGTTGATGCAGCGGTCCCAGATCGCGTTCTGGCAGGCCAGGTCTGCCGCAGCCAGCAACTCACGGTCGTTCATGCCGCCGGGTGCGTGCAGGTTGGTGGTGTAGTTCCACTCGCGCACACCTTCGCTGCGCAGGCCCAGCGCGACGGCCTTGAGGGCGCGTTGCAGCCCGGGGTTGGCTTGCGCCCGGTCTTTCTCCTGTGCGGTCAGTGGTGCGGGCGCAGGCGGCGGGGTAATCGGCTGGCCGAGTTCTTCCTGGGCCAGCATAGGGTAGAAACCGCGCACGCTGGCAATGCTTTGCAGCAGCTGGCGCCCCTGGGCTTGCTCGGCAGGGGTTTGGCCTGGTTGTAACAAGGCGCGTGCGCGCCAGTAGACCCAGGTGGGGTCGCTGGCGGCATCCGGACTCATGGCGTTGATGCTGTCCAGCACGTCATGCCATTGGTGCTGGCGCAAGGCGGCGCGGGTCCGCCAGGCCAGATGCTCGTCACTCATGGCCTCGGGGCTGGCGTGCTGAAAATAAGGCAAGGCGCTGTCAGAGAGCTTTTGTGCGGCCAGTTTGCCAATCGCGCCCCAGGCCCAGGCGCGCTGGGTGTTGGTGAGGTGTTTGCTCCAGCGCTCTTGCAGTGCCTGGGCGGCGCTGTCAGGGGCACTGTCGGCCCAGCGAATCAGCGCCAGCACCGCCAGTTCCTGGTTCAGTCGCTGGTTGGACACCGGGCGTTTGATGAGGATGTTCTCCGGTTTTTTCAGGGCATCCGTCAGGGCCGCATCGGCGTCAGGCGCCACGATGGCGACCACCTGGTGTGCCGCATCGAACTGGCGCGCCTCCACCAACTGCCGGACCTTGCGCCAGATATCGGCCTCCGACATCTGGCCTGCGGCAAAGTGGCTTTGCGCCGCCAGGGTGCAGCCGTCGCCGGCGTCCTTGGCTGCGTACCACTGGGTCTTGACCTCCTCGGCCATGTTGACCTTGGCCAGGATGTTCTCCATGGCCAGGGTGTAACAACGCACCTCGCGGTCATCGTTCATGCGAAAGTCGGGCGCCACCTCGGCAAAGTGAGCCCAGTCGCGGCGCTGGCCCAGCAGCAGCAGCCAGTCGTTGCGCAGGCGGTCTTCCTGGTAGGTGCCACGGTACTGGTTGAAAAAGGTGTTGACCTCGTCCGGCGTGGCGGTGTCCAGGTGGGCGCGCAAGGTCCAATAGGCGGCCCAGGGTGCCAGCAGGTGGCCTTGGGCCAGCGGTTGCAAGGCGGCCAGTCGGGTGCTGTCGCCTTTTCGGAAAGCCTGCTGCATGTCCAGCAAAACGTTATCGGCGGAGGTCTGGGCGTGAAGCATTGGCGCGGCCAGCAATCCGGCGGCGCCAATCAATGTCAAAATCGTCTTGAACTGCATGTGGAGATTATGAATAACTCTGATGAACAACGTGCGCTGGACAAAAAGGCCCTGCGCAAACAGCTTGTGGAACAACGCCTGCGCCTGCCAGACCGCGAACAGCGGGTGGCCCTGCTGCACCGCGTCATGCGCATTTGGCTGGTTGGCCGTCCCGATACGGTGATTGGTGCTTATTGGCCGATCAAGGGTGAATTCAACCCACTCCCGGCCTTGCACCGCTGGAAAGAAGACGGCGAACTGGTCGAGCGCCCCCAGCTACGCAAGATTGGACTGCCGGTGGTCGATAAAGTTCACAAGACCATGACGTTTCATGCCTGGTACCCCGGCTGCCCGATGGAAGACGACGCCTATGGCATTCCCAAACCCAAAGACACCGAGGTGATCACGCCCACGCTGCTGTTTGTGGCGTGTGTGGGTTACGCGCCGGGCGGCTACCGGCTCGGTTATGGCGGCGGGTTTTATGACCGCATGCTGGCCACGCTCAACCCGCGGCCGTTCACCGTGGGGCTGGGTTTTGGCACCGACTTTTTGCCCGACTTTGAACCCGAGCCGCACGACATGCCGCTGGACGCCATCCTCAACGACAACGGGGTGGTCTGGCCGGTGTGAGGTGGTTAAAGCCCGTCCCGGGTGAGGCCTCCGCCATTTTTGTGACCTGTTTTCATGCTTGATGCACGCTCTGATCCGCTGATTGACGCTTCTTTCAAAGGTTTCCCCCACCACAGCCCCGCGCTGCCACTGTCGCAGATGGGCGCCCAGGGCTGGAATGTCCTGAGCGGCGACTTGCCGCTGCCGCTGGCGGTGATCAAGCGCGAGGTGCTGCAGCACAACCTGGCCTGGATGCAGAACTTTGCGGCAACCCGCGGACTGGGTCTGGCGCCACACGGCAAAACCAGCATGTCGCCCCAGCTGTTTCGCCGCCAACTCGACGCCGGTGCCTGGGGCATGACCTTTGCTACGGTGACCCAGGCGCGTATTGGTGTGGCCGCAGGCACCCAGGCTTGTTTGATTGCCAACCAGGTGTTTGCCGACGGCGACTTGGCCGCGCTGGAAACGCTCAAGCGCAGCCACCCGGGCCTGCGTGTGATTTTTCTGGTGGACTCGTTGGCGCAACTGGACCTGATTGACGACTGGCACCAGCGTCACCCAGGAGCGCTGGCTTGTGAGGTGTTGCTGGAGGTGGGCGTGCCCGGTGGCCGCACCGGTTGCCGCACGCTGGTGCAGGCCATGCGCTTGGCTGAGCGACTGCACCACAGCGTCGCGGTGTCCCTGGTGGGCATCGAGTGTTATGAAGGCCTGGCCGCCACCGGCCAAAGTGCGCAAGACGTGCCCTACGCCAGCCAACTGATGGGTCTGGTGCAAGCCGTGGCGCAGGCGTGTGATGACCAAAACCTGTTCGACGCCAACGAGGTCTTGCTCACTGCGGGCGGCTCGGCCATTTTTGACCTGGTGGTGCCGGCCCTGAAGCTGCGCCTGCGCCGCCCGGTCACGGGTTTGCTGCGCTCAGGTTGTTACATCACCCATGACCAGGGCAGTTACCAGCGCATGATGAGCGCGGTGGCCGAGCGCACCGGCTGCGGTGCCGGGCTGGAGGCCGCGCTGGAAGTCTGGGCGCTGGTGCAGTCCTGCCCCGAGCCAGGGCTGGCCATTCTGGCGGTCGGCAAACGCGACATCTCTTACGACTGGGCGCTGCCCACGCCGCTGTGGGTGTGCCCGCGTGGCACGCGCACGCTGCAAGCTGCTGCCAACGATTGGCGCATCAGCCAATTGAACGACCAGCACGCCTATCTGCAAGGCAGCGGGCCGGAACACGCGGCCTTGCAGGTGGGGGACAGGGTTTGTCTGGGCATCTCGCATCCTTGCACCACCTTTGACAAATGGCGCTGGATTCCGCTGGTGGACGCGCAGTACACAGTGGTGGACGCGGTGGCCACGTATTTCTGATAACCGAGGACGCCAAGTCATGCCTTCTGCACTGTTGATCATTGATGTGCAACACGCCCTGTGTTGTGGAGACGATGCCGCTTTTGACATCGAGGCGGTCATTCAACGCATCAACAGCGTGTCGGCCAAGGCCCGCGCTGCGGGTGCGCCGGTGATTCTGATCCAGCACGAGGACGCCGGGGCGCTGCAGCACGGCACCGATGGCTGGCAGCTCGATGCGCGCTTGCAGCTGCAAGACACCGACCTGCGGGTCCGCAAAACCACATGTGATTCGTTCCGTCACACCGACTTGCAGGACCTGCTGGCGTCACACGGCGTGGATCGCCTGGTGGTGTGTGGCTTGCAGAGTGAGTTTTGTGTGGACACCACCGTTCGCGCCGCCCTGGCTCGGGGCTACCCGGTCACGCTGGTGGCAGACGGCCACAGCACGGTGGACAACGGTGTGTTGAGCGCCGCGCAGATTGCCGCCCACCACAACACCACGCTGGCGAACCTGGGCAGCTTTGGCCCGCGTGTGACAGCGATACCGGCTGCTGAGGTACGCCTGAGCGCCTGAGCGCGTCAGCACTCCACGATATTCACCGCGAGCCCGCCGCGCGAGGTTTCCTTGTATTTGGTCTTCATGTCGGCGCCGGTCTCGCGCATGGTCTTGATGACCTTGTCGAGCGACACCACATGCTGGCCGTCCCCCTGCAGCGCCATGCGGGCGGCGTTGATGGCTTTGACCGCGCCCATGGCGTTGCGCTCGATACACGGCACCTGCACCAGGCCGCCGACCGGGTCGCAGGTCAGGCCCAGGTTGTGTTCCATGCCGATCTCGGCCGCGTTTTCCACCTGCTCCGGCGTGCCGCCCATCACCGCTGCCAGGCCCGCGGCCGCCATCGAGCAGGCGACGCCGACTTCACCTTGGCAGCCCACCTCGGCGCCGCTGATCGAGGCGTTGAGTTTGTAGAGGATGCCGATGGCCGCCGCCGTCATCAAGAAATTGGCGACGTTGTCCTGGCTGTCTGCCGCCGCGTGGTGGCCGCGCGCGGGCAACACAAAACGGTCGCAGTAATGCAGCACCGCCGGGATCACCCCCGCCGCACCATTGGTGGGCGCGGTGACCACCCGGCCACCGGCGGCGTTTTCTTCGTTCACCGCAAAGGCGTAGACGTTGACCCAGTCCAGCACGCTCAGCGGGTCGGCCAGCGTGCGCTCGGCCCGCTCGCGCAACTGCGCGGCCAGCAGCGGGGCGCGGCGCTGCACCTTGTAGGGGCCAGGCAGCGTGCCGGATTGGCTCAAGCCGCGTTGCACACACTCGCGCATCACCTGCCAGATGGTTTGCAGGCCGCTGTGGATGGCCTCGTCGCTGCGCCAGGTGCGCTCGTTGGCCCACATCACCTGGCTGATGCTCCAGCCAGTTTGCTTGCAGATCGATAGCAGTTCGGCCGCATTGGTAAAGGGGTAGGGCACTTTTTGGTATTCGGTCAGGACGGCCTCGTTGGCAGCGCCTGCGGTCACCACAAAACCACCGCCCACACTCAAATACTTGGCGGCTTTGAGTGTCTGGCCCTGGGCATCGAGCGCCGTGAATTTCATGCCGTTGGGGTGTTCGGCCAGGGCTTCGCGCCGGTACATCAGCACATGCTCGCGCTCGATGAAAGGCATCGGGTGCTGGCCCAGCACATTCAGCGAACGGCTGCTGCGCACACCGGCAATCAGGCCCGGCACCGCGTCCACATCCACTGTGTCGGGGGCGTGGCCCATCAGGCCCAGCATCACCGCCACGTCCGAGCCGTGGCCCTTGCCGGTGGCGCCGAGCGAGCCGTAGAGTTCGCAGCAGATGCTGCTGGTCTGCGCCAGCAAGCCATCCGCCTGCAGCGCAGCTGCAAACAGGCGCGCGGCACGCATCGGGCCCACGGTGTGGGAACTGCTGGGGCCGATGCCCACTTTAAAAAGGTCAAAAACGCTGATGGCCATGGGGTGATCTTAGGTGGGTTCAGCGCGGCGCTGAGAGCGTGCGCAGGTCGAGTTCATAAGCCTGGAGTCTGCTCACCAGCTGTTGCCGCTGCGCCGGGCTGGTGCTGTTGTGCAACTGGGCAAAAGTGGCGCAGTTGGCTTGGGTGAAGGCCGCGATCTGGGTGCGGTAGCTGGCGTTGGGCGAGTCGAGCAGGCGCTGTTGCAGGCCATGCAGCCGCGCCTGTGCCTGGCTGGCGCTGTCACCACCCTGCGCAAGCGCTTGCAGCGTTTGCCGCAGGTCCTGGTGGCGGCGCAGCATTTCGGCTTCGGCCTGGGCCACGTCATAGGGGTTGGCCAGCACACTGTTGGTCAGCAGGCTGCGTTGTGCGTCGCTGAGGCGGCCGTAAAAACTTTCGCTGCGTTCGATCAGGCGTTCGGCGCGGCGTTTGGCCAGCTTGGCCGGGCTGATCTGGGCCCATTCCTCGCGCCAGGCCTGTTCACGTTTGTCCAGCTGGTGGGCCAGGTGCTGCATTTGCGCGGGTGTGAGTTGCCGCACCAGGGTGGCCAGGCCGGGTTCGGCCTGGGTCAGCACCCCCTGCAGGTGCGCTTTGAGTTGGTCGACAACCTGGCAGGTGAACTGCGGTGTGGTGTCTTGCAGCGCCTGGGTTTGCAGCGAGGCCAGCAGCTTGGCCAGTTGCGGCAGTTCCTGGATGCGGTGCCAGCTGTGCAGGGCCTCCAGGTCACGGCGCAGGGCCACACTTTGGGCATCGTTGAGGTCCAAATAGCTGTCCAGCCACCAATACGTCAGGCTGGGCAACTGGTCGTACCCCAGGCGCACCATGCTGCAGGCGCCCAGCAGCAGCACGGTCAGCGTCAGCAGCAGGGCGCGGATAATGCGAAACAACGGAAATCGACTCAACGGGGAGCTTGGCATGGCAATCACTCAGACACTTTTTACAGACACACCGCTGGACGTGGTGATCATGGCAGCGGGCAAAGGCACCCGGATGAAAAGCAAACTGCCCAAAGTGTTGCATCTTTTGGCCGGGCGTGCCTTGCTTCAACATGTGGTGGACACCGCGAACGAGTTACGGGCGCGCCAGGTGACGGTGATCACCGGCCACGGCGCTACAGAAGTTGAAGCGGCCTTGTCAACAAAGACGGGGGCTACAGGCCAATTGTCTATCAATTTTGTGCGCCAGGAGCCGCAACTTGGCACCGGCCATGCCATCCAGCAGGCGGTGCCGGTGCTGCGTGACGACGGCCTGGTGGTGGTGCTCTCTGGCGACGTGCCGCTGACCCAAGCCGACACGCTGACGCAACTGATCAGCGCCAGCGCTGGTGACAAACTGGCGCTGCTGACCATCGACTTTGCCAACCCCACCGGTTATGGCCGCATCGTGCGCACTGGGGATGCGGTGCAAGCCATCGTTGAGCAAAAGGACGCCACCGCCGCGCAGCTCAAGATCACCGAGGTTTACAGCGGCATCATGGCGGTGCCGGCCAAACAGCTCAAAAGCTGGCTGGCGCGGCTCGACAACAAAAACGCCCAGGGCGAGTACTACCTGACTGACATCGTCAAATTGGCGGTGGCCGATGGCTATCCGGTGGTGGCGCACAAAATTCACGATGCCGCCCAGGTCGCCGGTGTCAACAGCCCGGTGCAGCTGGCTGAGCTGGAGCGCATTTACCAAAAGCGTGTCGCGCTACAACTTTTGGAGCAAGGCGTGCGCCTGGCCGACCCGGCGCGGCTGGACGTGCGCGGCAAGCTGAGCTGTGCGCAGGATGTGTTTATTGACGTCAACTGCGTGTTTGAAGGCCAGGTCAGCCTGGGTGAAGGTGTGCACATTGGCCCCAACTGCGTGATCAAAAACGCCAGCATCGCCGCCGGTGCGGTGATCCACCCCTTCACCCACATCGAGGGGGGTGAGCCCGGCAGCAAAAACGCGGTGGAGGTTGGCGCGGGTGCACTGATTGGCCCGTTTGCCCGCTTGCGCCCCGGTGCCAAGCTGAGCGCCGAGGTCCACATCGGCAACTTTGTCGAGGTCAAAAACTCCACCCTGGCCAAAGGCGCCAAGGCCAACCACCTGGCCTACCTGGGCGACGCCACCGTGGGTGAGCGCGTCAACTACGGCGCTGGCAGCATCACCGCCAACTACGACGGCGCCAACAAACACCGCACCGTGATCGAGGCCGATGTGCACATTGGCAGCAACTGCGTGCTGATTGCGCCGGTGACGATTGGCGCGGGTGGCACCGTGGGCGGTGGCTCCACCTTGTCCAAAGACGCGCCGCCGCTGTCACTCACCGTGGCGCGTGCCCGCCAGGTCAGCATTCCCAACTGGAAACGCCCGGCCAAGAAATGAGTGCGTCGAGCCGCCAGCCAGCCAACCACGACCTGACCGCGCAACTGGCACAGCTGCAGCGCCAGCTGGATGCCAGCCGCGCCGAGCTGCAGGAATTCACCTACGCGGTGTCACACGACCTGAGCGCACCCTTGCGCCACATCCGCGCCTATGCGCAAATCATTGAAGAGGACTGGCCCGATCTGCCCGCTGAGATGGCCAGCCACCTGGGCACCATCCGCCAGTCGGCCCAGCTGCTGAGCAGCCAACTCGATGGTCTGGCGCAACTCTCTCGCCTGGGTGCGCAAGCGTTTGAGCCGCAGCCGGTGCTGCTGGGCCCGCTGGCGCGTGAGGTGGCCAACGCGTTGGTGGCGCAGCAACCAGAGGCGCAGGTGGCGTGGCAATTGGCAGACGATGTGCCGCCGGTGCTGGCGGATGTGTTTTTGCTGCGCCAGCTGCTGCAACAGTTGCTGGGCAACGCCCTCAAATTCAGCCGGGGTCAAACGCCCGCGCAGATTTCGCTGAGCTGGCACCGCGAGCCAACCCTGCCGGCGACGGCGCCCGGCGCTCCGTCAGTCGCAGCGCCAAGCATTTGCCTGACCCTGCGTGACAACGGTGTGGGCTTTGCGCCCGAGCAGGCGCAAGCGCTGTTCAAACCCTTTGGCAAATTGCACCCGGTGCGCGAGTTTGAGGGCCTGGGGCTGGGCTTGCTGCAATGTCGGCGCATCGTTGCGCGCCTGGGTGGCACGATCCAGATCAGCGCAGCGCTGGGCAGCGGCTGCGTGGTGACGCTGTGCTTGCCCGCATTTGCTCAATACTCGTGAATTGATAGCTGCTATCCCTTTATAAATAAGGGCTAGAGGCCAAAAAGGCTTGTAAGTTACAGCGATGTCGGCAGCGGCAGGCGCGCACCAAACTTGCTGCGTTTGAGGCTGAAAAAACTCTTCACATTGCGCACATTGGTATCTGCGGTGAACAGCTGCTGGCTCAGCGCCAGGTAGTCGGGCATGTTGGCGGCGTGCACCACCAGGCAGAAGTCCGGCCCGGGCGAGACGCGGTAACACTGCTGCACCGCGTCGATCGGCGCCACCCGTTGCTCAAACGCCTCCAGCGCGGCCTGGTCTTGGCGGTCGAGCGTGATCTCGACCACCGCGGTGAGCCCGTGACCGAACTCTGTGGCCAGCTTGTCGGTGCTGAGCACCGCGATCTCGCGCTCAATTAGACCGGCTTCTTTCAGGCGTTTGATGCGGCGCAGGCAGGTCGGGGGCGACACATGCACCTGTTCGGCCAGCTCCTGGTTGGACAGTGCGGTGTTGGTTTGCAGCTGGGCGAGTAACTGCAGGTCGATGTTGTCGAGTGTCAGGGCGCTCATGGGGTGGTTTTGTTCAAGAGTTTCTGGCGCAACATCGGCCACAACAGGTTCAGCGCCAGCCCGGCCATCACCAGCGCGGCAGCACCTAGTTTCCAGGGCGGCAGGCTCTCACCGAGCCACCAGGCCGAACAGCCCATGCCAAACAGCGGCACCAGCAGCGCCATCGGGGTGATGGTGGCGGCGCTGTAGCGGCTCAGCAGCCAGCCCCAGGCCGCGTAGCCAAAGATTGAGTTGCCCCAGGCTTGCCACAGCACCGCCGCCCAAGCCTGTGCGTTGGCATGTTGCAAGCCCGCCTGCAGTGCGGGCCAGCCCTCCACCCAGAGCGACAGCAATGCCAGTGGCGGCACCGCAAACAGACTGGACCACGCCACATAAGCCACCATGTTCACGCGCCCGGCAGCGCGGCTGACCAAATTGCCTGTGGCCCAAGAGAACGCGGCGAGCAGCACCAAGCCCAGGCCCAGCAGTGTGGTGCTGCCATCGGTGTGGGCCACGATCACGCCCAGCCCGCTGGCTGCCAGCACCAGCGCCAGCCATTGCACCCGTTGCAGGGTTTCGCCCGCCAGCACCATCGCCAGCCCAATCGTGAAAAACACCTGCACCTGGATCACCAGCGAGGCCAGCCCCGGCGAGATGTGGCCGTTCATCGCCACAAACAACAGCCCGAATTGCCCCGCACCAATCAGCAAACCATAAGCGCCCAAATTGCGCCAAGGCACTGGCGGACGCGGCAAAAAGAACACCATCGGAACCACCACCGCCATGAAGCGCAGCGTGGCAAACAACAGCGGCGGCATCTGACCCAAGGCCAGCTTGATCACCACAAAATTGCTGCCCCAGACGGCGACAACAGCCAGGGCCAGCAAAAAGTGGCGCAAAGAAAGTGATTTATTCATTCGTTAAAAATGGTTTTGTGAAATATTTGAACACATCTCTGTTTTTGTGAAATATTTGGTCGCTTGGTTCTAAAAATAGACTGCATATTTCTTGCGGCTGCTTCTACGATGCAGGCATTCACCTTTCGGAGCAGCTTATGTGTGGCATTGTTGGCGCAGTATCTAACCAAAACATCGTTCCCATTCTGGTGCAGGGCTTGTCCCGGCTGGAGTACCGGGGGTATGACTCGTGCGGTGTGGCGGTGTACGCCAACGGCCTGCAGCGCGCCCGCAGCACCGCGCGCGTGTCCGAGCTGATGGAGCAGATCGCCACCACCCATTTGCAAGGCAGCACCGGCATTGCCCACACCCGCTGGGCCACCCATGGCGCACCCGCCGTGCACAACGCCCACCCGCATTTCAGCCATGGCCCGGGCGCAGATGCCGCCAGCCGCCCGGGGCGCATTGCGCTGGTGCACAACGGCATCATTGAAAACCACGACGAATTGCGCGCTGCGCTGCACGCCAAAGGCTATGTGTTCCAGAGCCAGACCGACACCGAAGTCATCGCCCACCTGATCGACAGCCTGTACGACGGTGATGTGTTCGAGGCGGTTAAAGGCGCGCTGGCCTCGCTGCGCGGCGCCTACGCGATTGCGGTGTTCTGCAAGGACGAGCCACACCGCCTGATTGGCGCCCGTGCTGGCTCGCCGCTGATTCTGGGCGTGGGGGCGGATGCCCAGGCGCACTACCTGGCCAGTGACGCGATGGCGCTGGCCGGTGTCACCGACCAGATCGTGTATCTGGAAGAGGGCGATGTGGTCGACATCCAGCTTGGCAAATACTGGTTGGTGGACAAGGCCTTCAAGCCGCTGACCCCAGCCCAGCGCCCAGTCAAAACCGTGCACGCCCACAGTGGCGCGGCCGAGCTGGGGCCGTATCGCCACTACATGCAAAAGGAAATCTTTGAGCAGCCACGCGCCATTTCAGACACCTTGGAAGGCGTCAACCACATCCAGCCCGAGCTGTTTGACGGCTCAGGAGCCAGCGCCGCCCGGGTGTTCAAGGACATTGACTCGGTGCTGATCCTGGCCTGCGGCACCAGCTACTACAGCGGCTGCACCGCCAAATACTGGCTCGAGAGCATCGCCAAAATCCCGACCCAGGTCGAGGTGGCCAGCGAATACCGCTACCGCGACTCGGTGCCCAACCCGCGCACCCTGGTGGTCACCATCAGCCAGTCGGGCGAAACCGCCGACACCCTGGCCGCACTGCGCCACGCGCAAAACCTGGGCACCTTGCACACCCTGACCATTTGCAATGTGTCCACCAGCGCCATGGTGCGCGAGTGTGAGCTGGCTTACATCACCCGCGCCGGAGTCGAGATTGGTGTGGCCTCTACCAAGGCCTTCACCGCGCAGCTGGCCGGGCTGTTTTTGCTGACGCTGGCGCTGGCGCAATCGCGCGGTTTGCTCAGCGACGCAGAGGAAGCGCGCCACATCAAGGCCATGCGCCACCTGCCCGCCGCGTTGCAGTCGGTGCTGGCGCTGGAGCCGCAGGTGATCGCCTGGGCGCAAGACTTTGCCGCCAAGGAAAACGCGCTGTTCCTGGGCCGGGGCCTGCACTACCCGATTGCGCTGGAAGGCGCCCTCAAACTCAAGGAAATCAGCTACATCCACGCCGAGGCCTACCCGGCCGGTGAACTCAAACACGGCCCGCTGGCGCTGGTGACCAGCGCCATGCCGGTGGTCACCGTGGCGCCCAACGACGCGCTGCTGGAGAAGCTCAAGAGCAACATGCACGAGGTGCGTGCACGCGGTGGTGTGTTGTATGTGCTGGCCGATGCCGACTCCAAGATCGAGAGCGCCGAGGGCCTGCATGTGATTCGTATGCCTGAAAACTACGGCGAACTCTCCCCCATGCTGCATGTGGTGCCACTGCAATTGCTGGCGTACCACACGGCGTGTGCGCGGGGGACGGATGTTGATAAACCACGTAATCTGGCGAAGTCGGTGACGGTGGAGTAAGGGGCGCAGTGGTCTTTGACTAGAGCAAATAAAGTTCGTCGGATCCGAATAAAGTTTGTCGGGCGATAGGCCGGGTTGGGCCATATCCAGTCGTTCGAGAATGACAGCTTAGGCGCGATGATTTTGGCGTGGTTTCATAACCTATTGTCAGAGACACTGCCCGCCGCAAGGTAGGCCCGATCACCCAGCACGGGCATCTGATAGGACATCTACTTTGACGCGCGCCGGAATACCTGCTCACAGCTTTAGCGGAGCACGGAACCTTTAATGACTTCGCTTACTATATGCACCGATCGAAATCAATGACCCAAGGCGCCACGTAAAGCAGGTTATTTGCTCCTTTACGCAGTTTTCCAAACGGCGCTGTGAGACTTGCGTACGAGTTGAAATTCAATGATGTACAACATTCAGATCAAAGGGCGCAAAATATATGACAGGAACACGGTGATTCGCCAAGGTATTTCTTACTACTCTGGGTGATTTGACCGAAGAACGGAAAATTGCCCATTCATATTTATGAGATGAGCCAATGTCCAAGCGAATCAATATTCAGTCTTTGTTGCACGCAAAAGCATCTTTGAGTAGTTCGGCCTTCGAGGCCTTTCTTAGCCACTACGGCATCGAGATCAAAAATGCAGAAATCGTGGATTTGTCAGTTCTGGCGTCGGCGATGCGCGGACTAGAAAGTTGCAGAATCGCCCATCTCGATAATTTCTATATTGGATACAAAATTCCCCAAATTGGGAAGGAATTTGATCTACTGAGATTCGGCAAAGAATCCATTGTAAATATTGAATTGAAAAGTGAGTGTGCAGAGGAAAAGATCCTCGCTCAACTGATTCGCAATAGGTACTACCTAGGCTTCATCGGAAGGAAGGTCTTTGCCTTCACGTTCGTTTCAAAAACAAAGACTCTCTACTACCTCACCGACCTTGGGCAACTGAAAATCGTTGATCTAGGCCAGCTGTTTGCCTTGATTGCAGCCCAAACGGTTGACGACCTATCGAATCCGGACGCCTTATTCGATCCATCCGCCTATCTCGTATCCCCTTTTAATTCAACCGAGAGATTCTTGGCAGGTGAATATTTTCTGACTCATCAGCAGGAGGAGGCCAAGGCTCACATTCTCAAGTTGCTGCAGAAGTCAAAGCCAGCAGAGTTTGTCTCCATAACAGGTAGTGCAGGGACCGGCAAGACACTTCTCACCTATGACGTTGTAAAGGTCTTCATCCAGCAGGGTGTGAAACTTCTCATCATTCATTGCGGGAATCTGAACGAAGGCCATTTCGCCTTGAATTCAAAAGGCTGGAGCATCTTGCCGGCAAAAGTGCTTAAGTCGCTAGACTTGACGAAATATGAATTGATTGTGGTTGACGAAGCTCAGCGAATCTATGATTTCCAGCTTAAGAATATTTTGGAAAAAGCTTCGCAACTAAATATTCACTGCATCTTTTCCTATGACAAAATTCAAACATTACACATCAGCGAGGCCAAGAGTAATGTGGCGGCAAAGATTGATGCAATCAAGAATATAGTTCATTTCAAATTGTCGGACAAGATCAGAACAAACAAGGAGATTGCCGCCTTTATTAAGATGTTATTTAACAATAAAAAGACCATTCCAATTAACAGCAAAGGAAATATTCAAATCAACTATTTCCAAACGCTTGATGATGCAAAACAATACCTTGATGATCTTGATAAAAAAAAATGGGAAGTCCTGAGATTTACTCCTTCTCAATACAACAGAGAACATCACGAAAAATATTCGGGCATCGATGCAAAGACTGCGCACAAGGTCATTGGTCAGGAGTTCGATGCAGTGGCCGTTGCGATCGATCAATACTTCAAGTATGACGCGACTGGCGACCTCGCCTATTTCGGCGGTACGTACTACGCACCTGTAAGCATGCTGTTTCAGAACATCACGAGAGCCAGAAAGAGGCTGAACATTGTGTTGATCAATAACGAGCAGCTCCTGACCCGATGCCTAGGTATCCTCAGCTAACTACAGCTTACGGCGCCTCAGCCTCAAACAATGCTTGGCTACAACTCAGGAGTTGCCCGCCGAGAACATCAACAACATCCGACGCTCCTGCTGCTAGGTGATAGCGGCGCATCCGTCGAATTCGATGTCAATGTCACCTAGGTGGCTCTGACCGAGCGCACCGCTGAAGACGGCGACAGACTCCAACTGCCGCATTTCCTTCTGTTCGCGACCTGCGGGTTTGTCATCAATAAATGACGGCTTTAGGGGACTGAATCCTAAGTGGAGAAATTCCGCATTGGGTCGTTTGCGACTATTTAGAGTTCAAGAATCTGCAGCTTGATCAAGATAACCTCCTTATCGGTTAATGTTCGTTCAGTTTGAGCCTGGGCTCGGAGAACAGCATTGTTCAAACCTTTGACTGCATGAAGATAGTGACTTGAGCTAAATGTGCCGAGATTGGGATCTTGAATGGATTCAGGGAACAATACCGTTTCATAGTACTCAGCAATTCTCTGCGCGATGCCATGAGCGTAAAACCAAGAACCGAGAATCAATAAATTGTTTGTGGCATGGCGATAAAACGATAGCGCTGATCGATCGGCGCCGGCCTTTCCGGCAAGCCGCATGCAAGTTGTTAGCACCGCCAGACCTTCCAAGCTTCCGTCTTCAATCATGGCCCTGCAACGTTTTTTAAGCCAACGTGGGTCATAGCTTCTTCGATCCGGCGCACGTAACGACCACGTCAGTAGGTCATCGCCTTGCTGGCAAGTGGCTCCCAGGAGTTCATGCGCGACGTTCTGTGGGGACCGGTCTAATCGAATCGAGTCCCACAATGGGTTTTCGAGGATGTGCCTTGATTGCGGACAGTGATCTTCCGCAAGCGCAATGACTTTTGCTGATGGGGTGTGCAAGCCATCCCTGTAATCACACCAGCGTTGGTCAACCACTTTATTCCCGTTTTTTAGCGTCGGTTCAATCTTCCGTCGGACTGCCGCAGCAGTACTTGCGCCGATCGTCAACTGCAGTTCGTGAAACCAGCAAATGGTGGAAAAAACTTTGTAGATCGGACGTTTTTGAATTGCTGCCAACTTTCGCGTGTGGGATGCGAAAGTGGATTTCGTCAGCGAGTTTTGAGCCGAATCAAGCACTTACAGTAGTTTTTGGTGGGATTTTTTTGAATATCTGTCCTGGGTAGGCAGCGAGATTTTCAAAGAATACCATTCGAGCACCACTGAACAGGACAGCACGTGTACGAAACAGAACCCGAAGCAACAAGCGTTCAAAAGATTGCAACTGAGCTATCTACCAGATTGACAACTCAGTACGGAGCCATGCTGGGCTCCGCCGCGCTGATCAAAGAACTGAGCTATCCGTCAGCGGCTTCTTTTCAACGAGCATTGGCCCGTGGGATCGTTCCGGTACCGGTGTTCAAGATTGAACACCGTAGGGGGAGCTTTGCGCTGGCCAGGGACGTGGCGGAATGGTTAAGTCGTCAACGTGCGCAGGCGTCATCATCGAAATGACTAAATTAATCCGAAGTAGGTTCAATTCACCGCACCTTGGGGCGGGGACGTTCATTCGGGTCAATCGCTGTCTTTTTTTGCGCCCATTTTTTTTGCGCAAAACTTTTTGACCCAAGGAGAAAACCATGTAGCTTGCTAAGCACAAACAAAAAAGCCACAGGCTTGCAGGCCGGTGGCGCTTTGTACCGAGGAAAGTCCTCAGATTTCGGTTCGTACGTGAAATTTACTCCCGCTTGTAGCGCGAGTCAAGGGCTTTCCTTTCTTTTTTTAAAACCCATGCTGGTTTATCCGGCAGGAAAGGACGGCCCATGGCCAAATACAAGCACAAGACACTGGCACGCCTTAAGGAATTGCAGCGCCGCCAAGACCCTCCCAAGTGGGGGCAAGACTACGAGCCAGCCATTCGAGCCACCCGGGAAGAGGCGCCTGCGCGAAGCCGATTTCTCCAGATCTGGTTCGAAAAGTTGAAACGCTACGTGCACGCGCTGTCCTCTGTTGAAGGCAAGGTAGCGCTGCTAGCCATGTTCAACCAGGCATTGTTTGAACTGCAGGAAGAGCGCATGTTGGCCACCGAACCCCGGCCCCATCCCTTGTTTGGTCATCCGTTGGCTGTGGGAATGGTTCTACCACCATTGCGCGGCACGATCGACGTTTGTGAAAGGCTCGACATGATCGAGCTTCACTCGTGGACTCAGATGGAACTGCCAGACGGCACAGGGCGTGTGCCGGTGCCCATCCCGTTTATTGGGGACTTTTTGCTTTTTCTTGTTGACCAGGAGGGGCCGTATTGCGTTAACTGGACCGTGAAGAGCACATCTGAAGAATTCGCTAGGCGCCTATTGGACAGTCGGCCAGCCAGAAACCCTGACGCTGAAATCAATGCCGTTCGCGGACGGCACGCCATCGAAGAGCTGTACTACGCTGATGCGGACATAAGAACGGTTCGAATTGTCGACCGCGATTTACCGGACTTGTTGATCCAGAACCTGCGCAGTTTGTTGCTGGTTCAGCACCGTGCAGCCCAGGTAGATGCCGGAATTTATGCCGAAATTTGCGAACGGTTGCAAGCCAGCGTCCAGACAGGACAGCGGCCATTGGATGTACTGCTGTCGGTGATGCATCGCTATGACATTCAACTAGACGTTGCCAAGGCCTGCTTTGCTCGGGCGCTTTGGCAACGTGATGTGCGTGCTGAGTTGATAGATGAGCCAATTTTCATTGACCGACCACTGAAGCCACAGCGCAGGGATCCATTGCAAGTCTTTTCCGCGTGGTTTGCGCGGCAACCGTTGTGAGGTGGCCGCATGCAAACTGGAACCCAACTATTCGCTCCTGAGGGGTTTGAAGTGCTACGTAAAGACGTGGTGTATCACCTGTTGCGCAGCGATCCGGCCAGGCAGCGTGTGTTGCTGCTGGAGTTCAAGCAAAAACCCGTCAAGTCAAAGTTCAAAACGGGCAGGTCTATGCCCCTAAGTACTTCCTCGAATTCAGCGCAAGAAAGACCAGAACGGAAAGTCAAAACTGGCTCGATGGAGTCTTTCAAACCCGTGTTGCATTACCTCGCACGCCACCGGTTCGAACAAGGTCTGGAGGACGGACTCATCGCGCCGTGCGATGAACAGCATGAGCTTCCACCCTGGTTTAGCGGCATGTCGATCGAAGACTTGCGAGCGTATGCCCGACCACGGCCTACGCGCAAGAAGACCCATGAAGAGCGTATGGATCAGACTTTGTTACACCTATGGCCGCTGGTGCAAAACTTAGAGCAAGTGCTGGCGGCGCAGTCGCCGGATGCGGTAATCAATGCCCATGCTCGCTCATGCTGTCCTGTTCAGCACGAAACGCGATTGCGCACGGCGTTCTACGCATATGTCTGCTTTGGATTTAGTCGCTGGGCACTTCATTACGCCGTGCATTGCATTGGCCGGTGGAGCCGCATCGGGTGCGAGCGCAAACTAGGGCGTCCGTCCCGTCTACATGGATCTCACCACGGATACGGTACCAATGACCCGGAGGTGATCGAGCGTATTCTGGAGGGTTATCGTAAGTTTGCCAAGCCTGGAGAGCACCTGAGTCGCATTTATCGCCGAACCATCACATCGGTCTTTGGCTGTGTCATGCAAACCGATCCATCCGGTCGTAAGTCATTCATACATCCTGCTGGGCGGCCATATCCCTCCCTCGGACAGTTCGCCTACCGGGTTGCGCAAGTGTTTCCATTAGACGTTCGACAGACTTACAAGTACGGCCATTCCCGGGTCAGAAGTCGCTTGACGCATTCCCAAGGCCGTTATGCCGAAAGCGTTGGCAACCTGATGGAGCGCACTGAGCAGGATGCCTACTGCTGTGATCAGGTAGCCGTTGGCTACTTACAGGGGAGTCATCTACCTGCGCTGTGGGTGGTGCGCATTCGCTGCATTGCTTCGGGGATGATTGTTGGAATCGGGTTTTCTGTAGGGTCGGAGCTGGCGTCGGCCTATCGTATGGCTTTATTTTGTGCGGCCACCGACAAGGTCCGATTCGCGGGTCTGTTTGGTTTGGACCTCAAGTCAGATGATTGGCCCAGCATCGGCATTTCGCCCCATGTCATCAATGACAGGGGACCAGGCAGCACGGCTAAGGCCGACCCAGCCGATGCAGCTTTCCTGGCGGTCATCAAAGAGGGTGCGCCCAGTTACTCTGGGCAATCGAAAGCTTCGGTAGAGACTTCGCACCCCAAGACCGTTCGGCTTGAGGGGAAGCCACAGTACCGGGAAACTCGACTGACTATTCCCCAGCTGGCCGCGCAGGAAATCCTGCGTGCAGTGGCGGACAACCACAGCACGGACATTACCGACCGGCTCAACAACGAGGCGCTTCGCGACCATGTGTTGCCTACGCCGGCGGCTTTGTGGAATCACCTGAATCGGAAAGGGCGAAACCATGGGATTTGCAAGACTTTTGAGGAGGCTGTGCGAGCCTACCTTGACCCAATCGAATTGACGGTGCAGGACGATGCGGTCTACTTCAAAGACGCGCGATTTGATTCGGACGCACTGCAACAATCTGGAGCCTTGCAAAAAGCCCATGATCTGGGACGTTACACCCTGTCGGGCTACATGATCAATGCCTGTGTCCGTCACTTGTGGGTAGATCTTGGCAGCGAGCTGATTCAGGTTGATGCCATGCTCAGCATCAGAGACGGTCAGGAGCAACTTTACATTTCCGTGCTGGAAATCGAACAGCTGCAGCAGATCCGAAGGGATGCAAAGCTGGAACTCAAGACCCATCGCCTAGCAGCTCGGTCGGAATACGAGGAGGGTTTTCAGGACCACACCGGGCAAGTCTTTGATCAGGTTACTCTCAAGCTTGGGCGTTCACGCCGGTCTAAGGCTACTTCGCTTCAGGAGCGCCAGGAAATCATGGGCTACCTGCGGGCTGACGGGAGACGCCGATGAGCGGGCCACAGCAGCAATGCGATTGGTTGGCCTGGTTCAACCAATTCGACACGGATGAATCAATTCGTCTGGCGGCGCACCAGTCGGCGGTCCCAGTCCCTAATCTAGGGACGCTGTCTGCTGATGAAGCCTGTCAGAAACTGGACGAGGCTTGGAAAACCGTGTTTGTCCCTGGGCCGCAGCACGTGCAGATTCTGCGGAGTCTACTGGACCAGGCGAAGGGGTTTGCCCGCTCCAGATATCCCACGGTCAATGACTACAACCAGCAGCGTTGTGCTGGTTTGTTCACTACATCCTCACCGCAACCGATCCGTTGTTTGACCGGTCTGGCAGGTGTCAGCAAGTCGTCTCTGGCCCGGACATTTGAGAGGATCTGCCGATTGCAGCCAAGCCCGGAGTTCTTCACCGATGGACAGCGCTTGGTGATCTACCCGGTGCGCCGATTGGAAATTGACGGACAGCCCTCCGTGCTAAGCATCCTCAAGGGAGTGGCCAATCCGGTGGCGTTGGCAGGCCGGGCTATGACGGGCGTTGCCGGTCTCATGGAGCACGTTGGCGATTGGCTCATGGCGACGGCGACCAGCACACTGGTGGTCGATGAAATGCAGTTCTTTACGCAAAGCAATTCGGCCAGTACCAAGACATCGCAGCTCATCATGACCCTGGCCCACCTGGGGCCACCATTGGTCTATGTCGCCAATTTTTCTCTGATCACAAAGCTCATGCTGCGCCCGCAAGAAGAAAAAGATCGTTTGCTGGCGGCCCCTATGGTGCTCGCCCCACCATTGGCTCATGATCCTTGGTGGATAGCCGCAATTGGGGAGTATCTGTCCGTCGCACCTGCCACTTTCAAGTTTGATGCAGTCACCCATGCTCTGGAGTTGCACCGGTACACGGCAGGTCTATTTCGGGCATTGCGGCAATTGCTACTGCAGGCCTATCGGGAAGCGCGAGTGCTGGGACGACATGACGTGACCATGGAAGATATTCGGCGAGCGTACCGAAGCCGTACCTACAGCAGTCACCGCCGAGATGTCGAAGATCTTGCCTCGCTCGCGGTTTCCAGTCTGATGGAGGGAAAACGTCCTGATCTGGTCTGCCCGTTTGCCGAATTGCGGACGGCAATGCGTGCGGCTGCTAATTCATCGCCGCAACAACTGCCAAAGCCGGTGTTGTCGGTATTGGATGCCCCTGCTGCCATGATTGAAAGCACGATCAGTGCGGGCGCCAAAACAACATTGCGTGATTTGAGACGTGTGGCCAATTTGCCGCCAGACGAACGAATCACAGCCAAGGTGACACGTCTACCTAAACGTCCCCCGGTTACCGCCCAGTCACTGCTGCAAGGGGCTCAGGTATTGCGGGACGTTTTGAAGTCTCCGCACGCAGCGTCAAAGACACACGCCAACTTGGAGGCTGGCGATGCAAAAACAATCTGAATTCGCGGGATTTGCACAAGGCCTGGCGCCCCTGCCGGACGAAACATTGTTCAGTTGGTGCAGTCGATATCACCGGCTGGCGGCCAACGGGCACGATCGGACTACCAGTATTCAACTCTTTGGGCACCACAGGACGGGCACGGCCCATGACTTTCCGGCGCGCTTGGATGTTCTCGCTGTCAGATTGGAGGGGGCTTTGGGGACAGCCGCTGACATCATCGGTCAGCGAACCTTGTTGCCGTTCTATCTGCCTTTTCGATCGGCACTGTTAGGTCGGGAGGCTCAACAGGCTTTGTGCGGATTCGGGATTGGTCACATCAAGTATCGATTGGGTTTACTGACCAGTGGACTGGGTGCGGCACATCCCTTGAAGGCATGCCCATCGTGCATCATGTTTGACTTGAACCAGCATGGCTGGGCATATTGGCGGCGAGTCCACCAATTGCCGGGCGTATGGCTATGTCCATTGCATCGAACGCCTCTTTATGTTTCTCCGCTGAAATTGGATCAAGTCGCGCGGTGCTCGTGGGTCTTGCCGACGCGGGCAAATTGTGAACCTGTCGATTGCCTCCGTGGCCCAAGTGCAGATGGTCACTCCGACTGGTTGTTCAAGCTTGGCGGTTTATGTGCTTTCGTTACCAATTGCACCTCTGGCTGCTTTGATGATCCGATCCGCATTGGACTCACCTTCAAGCATCGATTGACCGCGCTTGGTTTGACCAACTCCTCTGGCCGTGTCCGTTGGTTGCTGATGGAGCCCGTCCTGAATCAGATCGCGATGCATCTGGCTGGCTTGCCGGAGCTTTGCCATCAGGCTGATGCGACGCTTTTGCGAAGTCAACTTTTGCGTTTACTGTCCGGGCGTGCATTGACCCATCCTCTGCGGTATCTTGTCTGGATAGCCGCATGGTTTGATGATCTCGATGGTTTTCGGCGCGCTTACGCCAGCACGGAGGCAGCCGCAATACAAGCGACGCCAACGGTGGGCATGCAGGTCACCAGTCGCTGTGAGCTCAGTCCCTTGCAGCAGGAGGTACTGTTTCAGGCCGTTACAGGCTGCATCAGCCTCACGGCTGCCGCGAAGATGGCGGGTGTCGACTACGCCACCATCGCAGCATGGGTAAGTCGCCATGAGGTGCAACCGCCGCGCCGCCCCAAAAAGCTGACTTCTTCGATGTGGGAGCGCTTGGTTTCCGAGTTACGCAGCGGTGCAGACAAGAAGGTGGTGGCACGTTCTCTCAAGATTTCCGTCGTCACCGTGACGCGCGTGCTGCGGACGGTTCCCGGCCTGCAGGATCGATGGCATGCGGTCAGGTATGAGCACAGGCGTTCCAATGCCCGCGACGCTTGGAAAACTATCACGGGTATGCAAGCCTATGTGGGGATTAAGGCGCTGCGCCGTTTGCAACCTGCGGCCTATGCCTGGCTCTACCGCAATGACCGCGAGTGGCTCAATGCAAGTGAACTGGACGTTCCAGCGCACGCCCTTTCCAACCATGCCGAAAAGCGAATTGAAAACGCTGACGAGCGCATGGCCATAGCGCTAAAGAACTTGACCACGCGTCGTTCGGATTCCGACTTCTGGACACTGGACGCACTCAAACGGTCTGTGCCCAGGATCGAAAAAGCCGTTCAGTCTCCAGAACGATGGCCGCTAACCGTCAAGACCCTGGCATTCATTCTCACTTTTCACCCCACAAAAGAGCAGGCCCATGAAAAATCTACACATTGGACGTCTGCGTGGTCAGATGCGCCAAATTCACTGCCATAACCCATGGCGACTGCAGCATGGCTTGTACATTCCGCATAGTGTTAGGCTAATATTAAACCCATGAGCACTTCTGCCGGGCTTGTTATCGCATTTGCACTGATAGCCTTTGGCGGTGTTTGACATCACACACCGTGAGCGCTTACCTGACGATTCGGGTTCAAACCCAGAAAGTTCAAGATGACCATTCGTGATGAACTTCTTCGCGGCTTTCGTGAAGCCTGGACGATGTATTGGTCTCCCGTTACTGCGCTGGCAAGGTTCACCAAGGTGTTCTGGGCGAAACACGTTCATCGATGAGCTGACGTTCCATTGGTCTGATGTGGTGAGGTTCACTCAAGATGACAACCTCAACCCATAGTCTCCTACTGGCATTCGCACGGAGCAAGAACTGTTCGCGGTTCGTTGGACCACGCTAGGGCTTTCGGCCGAGATTTCCCAGCTTTTAACTTTCGCCCAGCTCATCGAAGTGCAGTGTCAGTCGGGCATTGGCCACCAACTCGTCTGTACAGTGAATGCCAACCAATTTGTATGCACCAGACTCGGCCTGATAACCAACCCCAAGGTGCAGAGGAACGTCGCGAGCCACCACGTAGGCTGCGGTGGCTGCACCCTCGCAGCAGTACTCGTATCCCTGAAAGGCGCTGGCCATCCAGCCAAGTGCGGCGGCGTCAATACGGGTCTGCTCGCGCAGGAAATGGATGAACTGCTGTTGTCGATTTGCCAACTCATCTGGCAGACCTAGTGGTCGCCCGTCTGGCGCCTCAATACCGGATACGTACGCGGTGTCAGGTGACTCCACAAAAAGAACATTGGAGAACTCCTTGCAGAACAGACCAGGCCGAACCACCTTCACACGGGCGGACCAGAGACTGTGGCATCCGTTAGGTAGCACGCCTACGGAGTGGGGATCTTTGACCCCAAAAGCAATGGATGCAAGCTGCCTCTGTGGATTTCCAAATGTATCTGGCATGGCTTCCCTTCGAGATGCGAGTGCTACGAGGTTCTCCTGCAGCGCGAGATAACAGCCCTAAGAGTTAATTTTAATCAAATGCTACTCATAGTCTGTAGACCTATAGTCATCTGAAACGCAATCTTGTGGGTAATGTCAAGCGCCCGCCAGTCCACCGAACCAGCAAGACTGCGCTTCGCAAGGTTACTGAAGAGCGAACGCCTAGCCAGAGGTATCAGTCAGGATGCACTCGCTAAACTATCTGGTCTGCACCGGACTTACGTCGGATCAGTGGAGCGTGGGGAGCGCAACATCGCGGTGGACAATATGGAGGCTCTTGCAGAGGCGCTCGATTTAGACATTAGCGATCTGTTGAGGCTGTCACTGACTTGCTCATCGACTGAAGTGGACTAACCACATCCATTTCCTTTATCGGGGGGAAGATGGCCACGGTTGAATTCTGCCCATGCGTAGCCAAATTGTTTTCGATCTTGTTGAAGTGCTTGAACCGATTGGACTTTGCTGTTTACAACTGAGTTGAATATGCATGGTTTTGAGGTGGTGTGCGAGATTTATTGACACCAACTGCTGCGAGCTTCACATAAGTCATTGTTGGCCTATGGTTTTCGTTTGTTTACAGCTTAAAAGTAGTTACAACCGTTCTTAAGCCAATACCTCAGCATTTACAGGTTGCCTCATACGTTGCAGCGATTTACGCAACGCTTTTTCGGCATCAGTCAAACTGAAGCCGAATTTCGTGCAGGCTCCCTGGAGGCTTTGTCCAGCGAGAAATGCAGCCAAAACGTCGTCTATCGGCTTGCCGATTGGATTCGCGGTAGCAAGGCAAAGGTCAGCTGTCGCAAGTGCCTCCAAGGCTGCTTCAGCAGTTTCAAATAGCACGGTCAAGATGGCAGCGCACGCCAGTGTGGGGTATGTGACGTGCTTGTCAATGCAGGCACCATCAACTTTGCGTATACACGTAGCGAATCTTTTATCGGCAATTTCTGGTATATGGCGTGCGAGCCAACTGCGCGGAAACATTTGGCGAATCAGATCACTGGCAATCGGTCGCTTGCCGATTTCGCAGATGCGAAGACCGATTTCTTGGCCTTTTTTCCTGACAACCTGTGCCCATGCGGCAAGTCTGATTGGGGAGGGTTGCCTAAGCCAACCAATCATGATCTGTTGAAATCGTAGCAGCGCAAGATCGCCAACTTCCTTTTCTATGTCTACCATGCCAGCAGTTGGGAGCCGTTCCAGCAATAGGCTTCCAGGGCAGTGAATCGCCAATTCCAATGGTGCGCGGTACAAAGGCTGTTGGTGCTCTGCACACCAGTCCACTCCCGCAAGCTGATGCTGACGTCGCCAGTGGCCGAAACCACGGCACGCCGAATCTTGAGTTGCGCATTTTGGGCACCAACCCAAATTTTTAGTCGGAAGGGCCAATCCATACGTACTTTCGATGCGCTGCAGGTAACCAACCTCACTTGGACTGTCGACGTACTTTGAGATGGGATGCAGCGCAGGCAGCATGGAGTGTTGGGCCTTGAAGTTTTGTTCATCAACCCTACAGATGTCTGCCAGCAGACGCACAGCCGACAGTTTTTCCAACTCGGGCTGAGCACTTTTCAATGCCTTGAAGGCCCATGAAGTTGAGGGCATTCCATTAAGTCTGGCGTACCGCCCAAGAACCCCCAAAGCCAGTTCGTCTTCGAGCGGCAACGGTGCGTTTTGCAGGTGGCTGGCCATGCTTTACTTAACCCCAGCCACCTTATAGGCCCGCTTCACGAAGCAGGTCGGACGCTTTGACGTTCAGGATCTTTGATATGTGGACGAGACCTCCGAGAGAGAGGCTCTTCTCGCCACGTTCAATTACCCCGATATACGTGCGATGCAGTCCTGACTCAAAGCCCAAATCTTCCTGCGACCAACCAAGCGCCTTCCGATGTTTGCGGACAGCTTGACCAAGAGCGGTTTCGGGTGATGAGGGCGATTTTTGCACCCCAGAAGTACACCGTTATGCGCTCTATAAATCGACAGTCTAAAGATAGCATGGTGACTGTTTTAAGGACAAAAATGAAGAGTCGACTGAGAATAGTTGTAGACCATCGCAGATACACGTCCCTAGGATTTGAGCGGGGGGGCTGGGTGGTCTACTGGTTGTAGCTGCGGTTCGCATTGCTGCTAAAAGTTGGCTAATCTCATGGCAGGATGGGGCACCGGATCCTTCTGCAAGGCAATGCCCGACAGTCAACGGTGATCAGTTTTCTGGAGGCGGTGGTTGCGTATTCCGACCAAAGAATCCACCAGTTTCGATTCAAAAAGGCCAGCCGATGCGTCTATTGACAATTGAGCGGAGAAGTACCCGCTTTGCAGCGGGTCCAGACATAGGTTTTCCCGAAATTCTCGCTCCAGACCAGTCAGTCACCCCAGTAGCTTGACTGTCAGCAATGTGGCGTCGATTTCGAGGGTCGCTGCACCCGCCAACGACCAGGAGCCGCTATTGGGGAGTGGTGCTTGAAAGCAGCCATTCGTCGAGCGGAATTCTCAATACCAGTCACTCGCCGTGAAAATTGCTTCATGCCCGTGGACTGCTCTTGTGCAGCGATACCGGTCTTCCAACTTGGCCACCCAGTTTGATACGATTCTGAAGTCGCTTCTAAGCAAAATAAATTGGTGCCAGGTCCGAAGGAGCATTTCACCGCCACGCCGGGCATTCAACAACACCGCACTTTGTTGCTGACTGCTTCCTCCCTGTCAGCATCAGGTTATATGACGAATCTGGATATGCTCATGCAGCCATGCTATGATAAATTTGTCGTTGCACAGGTGCAGTTGAGGGAGGTGTGCAAAAACGAACGCCTTTGCATTAAGAGGCTCTCTTGAAAGAACAAGAACATGTTTGCCAAGCCTAAGCCCCGTGAATATGCTGGTTTCACGCTGATTGAGCTTTTGGTGGTTGTGGCCATCATTGGTTTATTGGCTGCATATGTAGGGCCGCGTTACTTCTCTCAGATTGATCGATCCGAAACGGCCGTGGTGAAGGCGCAGATAGATGCTTTCACCAAGGCGCTGGACCAGTACCGAGTGGACACAGGGCATTACCCCACCACAACGCAGGGACTGGCGGCACTAAACCAGCGCCCCAGCAACGAACCCCACTGGTACGGCCCGTACATGAAAAAATCTGTGCCCTTGGACCCCTGGGGGCAGGCATACATCTACCGCTCCCCCGGCGCCTCCGATGACTATGACGTGGTTTCCTACGGCAAGGACAGGATGCCGGGAGGCAACGACGAAGCAGCCGACATCTCCAACCATTGAGGATGGGCCGTGGACTTTGTTGTTCGTGTACTTGAAGGTGGACAAGTGGTCAGTCATCAGATTGATGCGCTGGACTTGGCAGAAGCACAAAAACACGTCTCAGTTCGCTTTGTTCATGCCTTGTCGGTCACTCCCAAACGAGGTAAAAACCATTTCGGTATCAACCGTGGAGGCCAGCTTGCTTCGCGTTTTGCGCTACTGGAGTTCAGTGACGAACTGCTTGTGCTGCTAGAAGCTGGTCTGACGGTGGTGGAGGCCTGCGAAGCCATTGCCGAAAAAGCCACTGACTCAATCCCCGGACAGGTGATCAGACGTCTGTTGAAAGGCATGCAGGCCGGACTGGGGTTTTCTGGTGCACTGACTGCAATGCCGGAACACTTTCCGACATTGTTTGTGAATATCGTGCGATCAGGAGAACGATCCAGCAACCTCGTGGAAGTGCTGCACCGATATGTGGCACATGAACAGCGCTTGCGGGAAATGAAGTCCAAGATGATGCGCGCTGCCATCTACCCCGTGGTGCTGTCGGTAGTGGGCTTGTTGGTCACTCTTTTCTTGCTGGGTTACGTGGTCCCCAAGTTTGCCAGTGTGTATCTGGAAACTGGCCGTCCATTGCCATTGGCCACTCAAGTATTGTTGAATTGGGGCCAACTAGTGGGCACCCACCCGTGGTTGTTAGGGCTGGGCGCGATGGCAGCGCTCTCAGGCGGTACCGTTTGGTTCTGGCAGGCCAGACGCAGCGGCACGCTGGCACGGGGTATTGCGTCACTTCCCCTCATTGCCCGACATGTGCGGGCTTTCGAACGGGCTCGCCTGTACTTAACACTGGGTATGTTGCTTGAGGGGGGGATCCCTGTTATGCAGGGTTTGGACTTGGCTGCTGCAACGTTGGGGGCTAGGCTTCGACCGGCCTTAATGGATGCCCGCGAAATGCTACGTCAAGGGAAAAGCATATCGCAGGCATTCGATGCACAGTCATTAACCACACCTGTGGCACTGCGAATGCTAAAAGTTGGCGAGCGCTCCGGCCGCATGGGCGAAATGATGTCGCGTATTGCGCTGACTTATGACAGGGATGTGGCCAAGGCCATTGATTTGTTTTCAAGAGTGTTCGAGCCGGTGTTGATGGTGGGCATTGGCCTGCTCATCGGCACTGTGGTGGTACTACTCTACATGCCCATTTTTGACCTGGCAGGTTCTATGAGATGAAACACGAACCACCAGAACCAAGCCAACAGGTGCTGTTACTGGCCCATCGTGAAGCTCAAGCTACAGGACGTGCGCTAACCCACCAGTTAGAAGACATGCTGGGCTGCACCGAAAGTGATGCTTTGGCTGTATTGGGGCAACATTTCGGATTTGCCACAACCGATGCCATTGAAATGAGGCAGTGGAAGGCGGCCTTTGACGTGTGGCCACTCACGCAAGCACAACAAAAGCACTGCGTGGTTTTTCGGCATGGGGCCGGACCAGATTGGGTAGCGGTATTGCCCGACCCCTTCAACTTAGACTTGCAACTGAAGCTGGAAAACATCGGCGCCCCTATGGAGTTCCGGCTAGCCACAGTGTCAGACATTGACGCCTGCTTGTCGACCCATGAAGACCAGGTACGTGCCATGGACAGCATTGCATCCCTGGACACCAAGGACTTGAGCAGCAATAGCGAAGTGGAGACCATTTCGCTTCAAGCCATTTCGGCAGATACCAGCCCGATTGTTCGGATCGTAAACTCCACGCTGTACGACGCGCTCAAGGCTGGGGCCAGCGACATTCACCTGGAGTCAATGGCCAGTGGTATGGTGGTGCGTTATCGCATAGACGGGGTGCTGTCGCATGCATCGACCCATGAGGGTGCAATCACTGCAGAGCAAGTGATATCCCGTTTGAAAGTGCTGGCAGAACTGGACATTGCGGAGCACCGGGTACCGCAAGATGGTCGTTTCAAGATTGCGGCCTTGGGTCGCGAAATTGATCTCCGCGTGTCCATCATGCCCAGCATCCACGGCGAAGATGCGGTGCTGCGGGTGCTGGACAAGCACACGATCGTTCCACCGGGGCAGGTGTTGAGCTTGGAGTTGCTCGGTTTCGAGGCCCAGGCGTTGCGCGCGATACGGCAACTCGCTGCACAACCTTACGGGATGTTGCTTGTCACAGGCCCCACGGGCAGTGGCAAGACCACAACCTTGTATGCCGCCATTTCCGAAATGGATCTGGCGCGCGACAAGGTGGTGACCATTGAAGACCCAGTGGAGTATGAGTTGCCAGGGGTTTTGCAGATCCCCGTCAACGATAAAAAGGGGTTGACGTTTGCACGCGGCTTGCGCTCCATACTCCGCCACGACCCGGACAAGATCATGGTAGGTGAGATCCGTGATGCCGAAACCGCCGAGATTGCGGTGCAGTCGGCATTGACCGGCCACTTGGTGCTGACGACGGTACACGCGAATAACGTGTTTGATGTTTTCAGCCGTTTCACCCACATGGGGATTGATCCCTTTGCCCTCACGTCTGCACTGAATGGGATCTGGGCACAACGGCTGATTCGCACCATTTGCCCACGTTGCCGTCAGCCACATGAACCACCGGATGACTTGCTGGTGAGCATGCACATCAGTGGCTCCGAGCGCCAAGGAGTCAGGTTTTACCGTGGCCTGGGCTGTGGTGAATGCCGGGGCACAGGATTCAAAGGTCGCAAAGCCATAGCAGAGATTCTGACCCTGAATGACCCCTTGCGCGAGATGCTGGCCTTAAAAGCGCCAATCAGCGAAATAAAAAAACAGGCCCAGTCTACCGGTACACAGTTCCTGCGTGATGCAGCCTGGGAACTGGTACGCCAAGGCCTGACAACAGTGGAGGAGATGGGACGTGTCACGCTTCACTGATGCACGGTTGCGTATCGCACTCTCGCAGCAACAATCACTCCTTATCAAGACATGTGGTTGGTGGCGTCCACGCGCTGTGGCTGAAACACACTGCGAGGCAGAGTTGCCCACTATCAATGAACACATACAGCAGCAGACATGGAAGGGGCTGCGAACCGAAGTAACGCTGTGCGACTCCTGGGCGCGCTACTTCATTGTTGAACCGGTCAAAGGGCTACGCTCCTTCTCAGAATTCAAGCGATATGCCGCTGTCTGTTTTGAAGAAAAACATGGTCTAGCTGCGGCCGATTGGCAGATTGAGGCAGATTGGCAAACAGGAGTACCCATGCTGGGCGTGGCTTTGCCAAAAAAACTGTTGCACGGGATAAAAGAAGGACTGCACAAGGCTGGCAATACCCTACTTGCCATTGACCCGTTTTTTGTCAACATCTACAACCAGTGTTTCCGCCGTATCCAACATCGCAGTGTCTGGTTACTGGCAATAGCCCCGCAGCACGCCACACTGGGTTTGGTGATGAATGGCCAGTGGCGTGGCATACGCAGCACTCACATCGATGTCTCAGCGCCTGTTACCGATGTAGAGCGGCTGATCCAGCGTTGCCAACTGCAGTTCGGGTTAACACACGATGTGCCGATGGTGTTTCTGCCGGCGCATCGAAATCAAGATCAGTCTCGAGACAGCGGCGGTTCAACCCCCAGCTCCATGTACCAACTTGCACTGTCGAGGTGCCGCCCTTGAAAAGGCTGAACATACAGTTTGTGCATACCCCCTGGACTCGATCTGCCTGGTTCTATGGGTTATTGCTCAGTCTCGCAGCTTTAGCCGCGGTTGCCAGCGAGGTCTATATGACACATCAAGATACGGCACACCTTCAAGCCAAACTGGAAAGCCTTCGCGCTGAACCAGCTTCCCCGGCAACTCGAAACACTAAGCCGCCAACAGCTGAACTCATAAAAGCGACCAACGAGGCAATCGGATTGCTCAACCTTCCCTGGGACGAATGGCTGACACTGCTGGATAACGAGAGTTACAAGGAGGTGGCATTGCTTGCCTTGGAGCCTGAGAGTGCCAATCGATCATTGACGGTTACGGCTGAGTCACGCAACGAAACCGAGATGGTGGAGTTTTTGGAAAAACTGCAGACAAATCCCCAACTCAAGCGTTCCTTGCTATTGCACCATGAAGTCAACTCAACCGACCCGAATCGCCCTGAACGTTTCACTCTAGAACTGACGTTTCGAACAGCCGAATGAACAGCCTTGGTCTTCGTTTTTCTGTTGTTTTGCGTCGCTACAAGTGGGCATGGCTGGTTTGCACACTGAACTTGTTTTGCGCTGTCTGGCTTCACTTTGTGTATTCCCCGCAGCTGCAGGCAGAGCTTGAAGAGTTGCGCAAAGGGGTCTTGAGCAACGCTTCACCTGCAATGCCTGCTGACGCCTCAGTGCCAAAGCAATCCAATCTTCAGCATTTTCATGACGCCTTGTTGGCCCCCACTGATCTGCCCCAGGTCACGGCCATACTGACCGAGGAGGCGCAGCGGTTGCATTTGGTCATTGAACGTGCAGATTACCAATTGGCGAGGGTATCTGGTGGGGGGTTTTCTGGTTATCGGGTGGCGCTGCCTATCAAAGGTGAATTCAGTCTACTCAGGGAGTTTGTGCTGGCGGTATTGCAGCGCTTGCCTTCAGCTGCGTTACGCAATATCAAGATCAACCGGGACAGCGTGAGCAACCCGGTGGTTGAAACACAAATGGAATGGGTGGTTTTCTGCAAGGATGAGGAGCAACCGTGAAAGCCGCTGGTCGCAAAACGCTCTTGTTGCTGGCACTGGTAGGTGTGGCTGCGCTGTTCGTCTTTGACCCGGTTCCTCTAGGCAATGTCGTTGTGCAGTCCATCAACACGCGCGTAAGCTCATCAGACAAAGCAATTGCCGGTAAGTCAGCGGCATTAGCTGTTGTGGAACCACCCAAGGAACCGACTGCTGCGATGGACCCGATTCAGCCCATCCGCTCCAGAGTGCTGAAGTCACACCTGAGCAATGGGTTTGCCCGAAAAGACTGGACGCCATTGCCGACACCCATGCCTGCGCCCCCTACTCCGGCACCACAAGCGCCTCCGCTGCCATTTGCATTTTTGGGCAAGCAACTTGTTGATGGCGCATGGACCGTTTTTTTGGCGTATCAGGGCGAAACCATTGTGGTCAAAGAAGGCCAGCCGCTGGGCGCCACTTACCATGTCCCACAGATCAATCCACCCTCTATGGCCGTGATTTATTTGCCTCTCAACCAGACCCAGTACCTGCCGATAGGTCAACCCGAATGAAGCGCCTTTACCTGTACCTCATGTTCGCGTGCATGTCTTTTCTATTGCTAGGATGTGCAGCAGAAATCGTGCACCGTGAAGGCAAGGAATTGATCGCGCAGGGCGATCTGGAAGCCGGTGTGGAAAAACTGCAGGCTGCTGCCAAGCAAGCTCCCTCCAATATTCAATTCCGCAAAGACTACCTGGTCGAGCGCGAGTTGGCCGTGAATCGACTGCTGGAGCAAGCTCGGGCGGCCCAACTTCGGGGAGTCGACGGAGAAGTACGGGAATTGTTGCAACGCTTGCGTGTGATTGACCCCAATCACCCCCGTCTTGTTGACTTCGAGCTGAACATGGATGCTGACGCCAAGCTTAAATTCATGATGGCCAATGCCCAGTCCGCCTGGAATGCCGGTGATACGGCTGGAGCCATGGATTGGGTCAGGCGCATTCAGGCCGAACGCCCTGGTCACAAAGGTGCGCAGCAGTTGCTCAGAGTCATCCAGGAGGAAGCACAAAGTAGTTCGCCAGAGCGATCCTTGGATGCCAAGTTGGGCCAACTGATTACATTGGAGTTTGCTGGTGCTTCTGTTAAGCAAGTGTTCGAGATTTTTGCCAAAGCTGCCGGGGTGAACTTCATTTTTGATCGCGACGTACCACAGGACTTGCGCACCACAATCTACCTGCGCAATACCACCGTCAAGAACGCCCTTGACCTGATTCTGGCAACCAACCAGTTGGAGAAACGGATACTCAACTCAAACACCGTCTTGCTCTATCAGAACAATCCCGGCAAGCAGCGGGAGTACCAGGAGTTGTCGGTCAAGACCTTTTTTCTGAACAATGCTGACGCTAAAACTGTCGGCAACACAATCAAAGCTATCGTCAAAACCAAAGATCTGATCGTGGATGAGCAGCAGAACATGTTGATATTGCGTGACTCCCTCGACGCAATAAGATTAGCGGAGCGTTTGGTTGCCTTGCACGATCTACCACAACCCGAAGTGATGCTGGAGGTTGAGATTCTGGAAATCAAACGGTCCAGCTTGCTCAAGTTGGGGGTGCAGTGGCCGGGGCAACTCACACTCACTCCACTAGCCACCGACAGCAACGTGGGGGTGACACTTGCTGACTTGAGAAACCTGCCTTCCAACCGCACGGGGGCCACGTTGGGGTCCGGCATTATCAATGCGAACAAAACCGATGGTGATGTCAAACTGTTGGCCAATCCACGTATTCGAACCCGTGCCAAGGAAACCGCCAAGATCATGATTGGCGAGCGCCTGCCCAACATTTCCACAACCTCCACAGCTACAGGTTTTGTCGCAGAAAACATCCAGTACATTGATGTCGGTCTCAAGCTCGAGGTGCAACCCGTCATCTACCCCAATGACGAGGTGGCCATCAAGCTCAATTTGGAAGTCAGCAGCGTTGGTAACCAGATTACCTCCAAGGCTGGAAGTACTGCGTACCAAATTGGTACGCGCAACGCTTCTACGGTATTGCGGCTCAAGGACGGAGAAAACCAGATTCTGGCCGGTCTGATTAATGACGAAGAGCGAGCATCGGGTAATCGCGTCCCTGGTCTGGGAGAGTTGCCTGTGCTGGGTCGTCTGTTTGGCACCCAAACAGATGACAACCAAAAAACCGAAATTGTGCTTTCGATCACGCCACGCTTGGTGCGCAACATCAGCACCCCGACGTCAACAGAAATGGAGTTCGAGTCCGGCACCGAAATGAGCGTGCGTGTCCCGGTCAATTTGAAACGGGGCACTACCTCTCTTCCAAGTAATTTAGCCGCCACCAACGCAACTCATAGTTCGGACGCAGGTGAACTTCCAAAAAATGCCGCACCGCCTCTGCCAGCCGAACTGACCACACCCGGCATTGCATGGCGTGGCCCTGGCAAAGTCGGTATGGACAAAGATTTTGTCGTGGAAGTGTTTGTTGCACCTGGGACGCCTCTGCGCAGCGTGCCATACAGCATCGGCTACGATCCAGAGGTTTTGAACTTAGTGACCATGATACCTGGCGCTTTTTTAAAGCAGGACGGCAAGACAACCAGCTACTCCAACCGCTTTGATCGTGAACGGGGACAAGCTTCTGCGCTGGAGACCCGTACCGATAACACAAGTGTGGCGCAACCGGGGCAGTTGGCCACCTTGGTGTTCCGTCCTCTGAAACCGTCCACTGGAACACAAATTCGCCTGTCCGATTTGTCCGGGGTTGATTCCGTCGGCAAGCAGGTAACGATAGACACCCGGCCAGCCTTCACTCTTGTCATTTCTGAAGAATGAAACGCACTGCCGCAGGTTTCTCGTTGATCGAGTTGCTGGTGACGCTGGCGATTGTGGCTTTGCTTTCTACTATTGTCATACCTGTCGCCGAATTGACGGTGCAGCGACGTAAGGAATCGGAGTTGCGACAGGCCTTGCAAGACATCCGCTCAGCCCTGGATGCGTATAAACAGGCTTCTGATGTTGGACGGATTGAAAAACAGGCGGGTGCATCGGGTTATCCCTCGCGGTTGGAAGTATTGGTAGATGGCGTCAAGGACGTGCGAAACCCCAAAGGTGCCAAGATTTATTTCCTACGCAGGTTGCCCTACGATCCGTTTGCAGACGGCGTTGCTGATGTTCCACCGGCTGCCACCTGGGGCAAACGGTCATATGCCAGCGAGCCAGACAACCCGCTAGAGGGCAATGACGTGTTTGATGTTTACACACGCTCCAACAAGGTCGGACTCAACGGGGTTCCATATAAAAAATGGTGACACGCTGTTCTGGGACTTCCGTGCCAACAGGCCTCCCAACGTTGCGTGGTTTCACGCTCATAGAACTGCTGGTGGTATTGAGCATCATGGCCTTGCTCCTGACACTCTCCGTGCCACGGTATTTTCAAAGTGAGGATCACTCGAAAGAGGTTGTTTTGCGTGACAACCTACGCATCACTAGGGAAACGATAGACATGTTTTACGGCGACAAGGGGCGTTACCCAAACAGCCTAGAAGAATTGGTCGATGAGCGATATCTGCGCAGCCTTCCTTGGGATCCGATCACTCAAAACAACAATAGTTGGCTTCTTGATGCCCCGCCAGAGGGTACCCAAGGAGAGGTTTATAACCTGCACAGTAGCGCACGCGGCGAAACGAGAGATGGGCAGCCCTTTGGATCATTGTGAATGGCGCAAGGATCAAGGCTTTACCTATGTGGGCCTGCTGATATTCATCGCCATTTTGAGTGCGAGCGTCACTTACGCGCTGGAGGCCGGCAGCGCTTTGCAGATGCGTGCAAAAGAGCAGGCACTCATTTTTGTGGGGCAGCAGTACCAGCATGCCTTTGATAGCTACGCCGATGCGACCCCCATGGGACAACCCGTGTTACCCCGGAACCTGGAGGAGTTGCTGCTAGACGCACGCAGCACGGTGCCTAGGCGTCATCTGCGAAAGGTTTATCTGGATCCCATCACTGCTCAAGATTTTGCACTGATGCGGGATCAAGATGGTCGCCTTCTGGGGGTACGCAGCAAGTCCGTCGAACAACCCATCAAGACCCATGGGTTCCCGGCAGATGCTGTCGGCATGGAAGCGAAGGAACACTATTCGGATTGGGTTTTTGGAAGCACCAGATATCAGTTCGCGCCAAAGCATTGATCGTAGTATGAGTTCAGAACCCCAAAGTTGCCGCCAATCGAAATCGACTGTCAAGATTCAACTGGGTTCAACACTAATCACTTCAAAGCGATGTCCTCCAACACTTTGAAAGTCAAGACGGTCCGAATTGCGAGGCGCCACTATGAGACTTGTAAGTTTTGAGAAATGTTGCGAATCTTTCACGAACTCCATTGGCAATTTAAGTCGTTGAATCGTTGTAAAAAAGTAAAAAAGTAAAAAAGTAAAAAAGTAAAAAAGTAAAAAAGTAAAAAAGTAAAAAAGTAAAAAAGTAAAAAAGTAAAAAAGTAAAAAAGACTAGCTATTTGTTCTGAAATATAGTATAAATGAGTTAATCCATTTAAAGAAATTGCGATGAATCGGTGTGTCAAAACTAAATGTCTCTTGGTTGATGCGGTAGCCAATTTGGCATGATCAAGCAATATATATGTACGCAATTTAAATTCAGGATTTAATTTTAGGGAGGTATAAATGGCGTGGTCTGTTTTTCGGTTGTGCAATAATTTTCTTGTTGCATGTTTGAAAATATTCATTGCAACTTGGGTTGCGGGCGTGGTTGCACAAGAGGTAATTCCTGATTTTTATCGCGACCCTGGCTTGTATCCTAATCGAGGATATGTAAACCAAACTTTCAATGAGTATATTGATCCATTTACAGGATCACTTCAGCAGCACTATGTAGATCTGTACCTGCCGGGTAATGGTGGCTTTGATTTGAAGGTTATCCGCTCATACAATAGCGCTTCAATTGATCCCGACAATCCGGCGGCATATAAATCATTAACTGGTATCGGTTGGACGGTTCATTTTGGCAGAGTGCTCAAGAAAAAAGAAACCACCGTCTGCCTGAATACAAATGCCCTGTCAGTTGAGGATAATCCGGTGCTTGAGTTGCCTGATGGTGGTCGTCAATTATTGGTATTTACCAAAACTCAAACATCTCCGAAGATGTTAACAACACAACGCTGGCGTGCCGACTGTAGTGATACAGGTTCTGGTTTGGTTGTTTACTCCCCTGATGGTACGCGATACGACATGACTCAACTGGTTAATGTCGGTACTGGAGTTAATCCTGTGCATGCATGGTTTACTACAAAAATAACCGACAAGAACGGTAACTATGCAACTATAAATTATGCAGTTGGTTCTACGCCAGAAATTACGAGCATATCGACAAACGATGGACGTACAATTTCGTTCTCTTACGCAGACAGTGGGCTGGCCAGTCGGCGGATAACAACTATTAGCGGTGCTGGACAAACTTATAGCTATAGCTATCAAGCCATCTCAGGTTTTGCGGATAAATATTTCTTAACATCGGTTACTCGACCAGACGGTACTAGTTGGAAATATGGATATAACGGCAACCTAAACACATTGCCTGGAAGTTATGTCATGAATACTGCGACCCACCCTCAGGGGGGGAGTGTTAATTATGGGTATGGTTTTGTGTATTTTGATTCACAGGCCAATCCCAGTAGTAAATCGACGGTAATCACAAGTAAATCTCGTAGTGCAGGTGGATCGTGGACTTTTAGCTATTCACCTGGTACGGCAGGCAATTATGATACAACAACGGTCAATACGCCGAGTGGAATCATTACATATCGACATGTTGGTCCAAATTATTCTAGCTCAGGCACTGTCTGGATGGTTGGTTTGCTAATGTCGAAAACTATTGGCAGTCTGCAGACGGAAACCTATACATGGGGTAAGCAAAAAATATCAAGCGAAAATTATTTCCGGCCAGGGGTGTTTGTTCTGAAAGTTGATTCGGGCGAAACCAATGCACCAATTTTAACCAAAAGAACGATTAGTCGGAACGGTGCGTCTTATATCACTAGTTTTGGTGGGCATGATGACTATGGCAATCCAACTAGTATTACAGAGTCTGGTACCTCTGGTGGGAGTAGAGCAATCAGTTTGAGTTATTATGTCAATATATCCAAATGGATTGTCAATCAGATTCAGAACGAAAGCTTTTCTGGTGGTTCTGTTAGTCGAGTTTTTGACGGTAATGGCAATATAACTTCCATCACGCGTGATGGAGTGACTACAAGCTATAGCTATGATAGCCAAGGAAATGTTTCTTCAACAACATTTCCTCGTGCATTGGCGCATAGTTACGCTGGCTATAAGCGTGGCATTCCTCAGTCTGAATCTCAGCCAGAAGGAATTTCAATTTCAAGAGTGGTGAGCGATGCGGGGAATGTGATATCTGAAACTAATGGCGAAGGTCGTACGACTACATATGGTTATGATGGGTTAAATCGAGTTACTTCGATTGGCTATCCTGCGGGTAGTTCGATGTCCATTTTATACGGAGCTGCATCTAAAACTGCAACACGTGGAGCACTGGTGGAAAAGACTGGTTATAACGGATTTGGCCAGCCAATAAGCATCACATTAGGTGGAATCGTCCGTACATTTACAGTCGATGCATTGGGTCGCAAGACGTTTGAGTCCAACCCGGACTCTTCGATTGGTACCAGCTACCAATATGACGCACTTAACCGTGTCACCAGGGTAACCAATGCTGATGGCTCTTATCAGGCCATCACGTATGGAGCGGGCACCAAAACCGTTACGGATGAGCGCGGCAAAGCAACCACCTACAGCTATCGCTCATATGGTGATCCAGATCAGCAGTTCTTGATGGGCGTCACTGCGCCGGATGCAGCCGCCAATGTGGCGCTTGCACGCAACAGCCGTGACTTGGTGACTTCGGTCAGTCAAGCGGGTATCACGCGAAGCTACGGGTACAACAGCAATTATTATCTGACGTCGATAACTAATCCAGAAACAGGAACAACAAGCTATGGTCGTGATGCGGCTGGCAACATGACGTCACGTGCTGTGGGTGCATCGGGGACCACCACCTACGCCTACGACGGTCAGAACCGCCTGACGTCGGTGACTTATCCCGGCACGACACCGCCGGTAATCAACACCTATAACAAAACGCACAAGTTGCTAACCGCAAACGCGTCCACCGGAAATCGAAACTTTGCTTACGACGCAAACGGTAACTTGACCAGTGAGTCACTGGTAGTAGATGGCTTGACATTCACTACTTCGTATGTATATAACAGCCTAGATCAATTGAGTGCAATAACTTATCCTCGATCAGGTTTGACGGTCAATTACTCACCTGATGTACTGGGCCGTCCCACTCAAGTCTCTGGCTTTGTCAGCAGCGTGAACTACTGGCCTTCAGGTCAGATCAAGCAAATCAACTACGCGAATGGGGTGGTTACCAATTACAACCAAAACTCGCGGTTGTGGCCTAGTTCGTTCAGCACGAACAAGTCTGACGGAGCAACGTATGTCAATAGCAGTTATGGCTATGACGGTGTGGGGAATTTGACTGAAATCAGCGACTCTATCGATAACAGCTACAACCGCTCCATGGGGTATGACAACATCAACCGATTGACCAGTATCAATGGTCCTTGGGGTGCGGGCACCATTGCTTATAACGGTGCCGGCAATATCACCAGCCAAGTGTTGGGCGGTTCGAGCCTTTACTACACTTACGACACAAGCAACCGTTTAAGCAGCGTCTCGGGAACACGTGCGACGAGCTACGGCTACGACGCCTACGGTGACATCATCAGCGGCATGGGCAACGCCTACACCTACGATGGAGCCCCCAACCTGCGCTGCTTCAACTGCGACAAAGCGACCAGTAAGGTCGAATACGCCTACGACGCGACCAACAAACGCTCCCGAGTGGTTAAGGGTGGGGTGATCAGCTACGAGATGTACGGTGCCAACGGTAGCCAGTTGATCGAATACACCCCCAGCCAGTCGAACAAACTGCTGGAGTACATCTACCTGGGCGGCAAACGCGTGGCCCAACGCGTGACACCCTGATCCAGCACGGGAGATAACAACATGAAGCAACTGTTAAAGCACATTGGATGTCTGCTCAGCTCTGTACTGCTGTGGGTGGGTCTGAGCGCGGGGAGCGCCAGTGCACAAACCATTACCTACTTCCACAACGACATTTCGGGCAGCCCCATGCTGGCCACTGGTGCCAGTGGTGCCGTGTTGTGGAAAGAGAACTACCTCCCTTACGGGGATAAGCTCAACCGACAGGCGGCCAGCAGCGACAACAAGATCGGTTACCACGGCAAGCCTTACGACGACAACACGGGGATGTCGTACATGGGGGCGCGTTACTACGACCCATTGCTGGGGCGCTTCATGGGCGTGGATCCCAAGGGGTTTGATGAAGATAACCCTCACTCGTTTAATCGTTACGCCTACACCAACAACAACCCGTACAAGTATGTGGACCCGGATGGGCACAGCCCAATTGATGTGGTCTTCCTGGCGTATGACTTGGGTAAATTGGGCGATGCGATGTACACCGGAGTGGGGGTAGGCGCGGCAGCTGTGGATGTGGCACTTAGCGTGGTTGGTGTGGCTAGTCCAATACCTGGCACTGGTCAGGCTCTTAAAGCGGCACGGGCGATTGACCATGGGGTGGATGCGGCCAGGGCGGCCGAGCATGGAATCATGGCCGCTAAGGAAACAGTTGGTAGTCTCCGAGCCGCTGGGAAGAAAGATGCGCACCACATTATTCAGGACGCAGCGGTCCGCGATCTTCCTGGCTACAGCACACATGCTGCACCGGGAATTCAGCTCGCAGGTCCATCCAATGTGGCAGGTACCGCGCACAACGTCGCCACGAGTGTTCAACGACAAGCTGGTGGAGGTACGTACGCCGCCGAGCGACGGATAGGATACAAAGCGTTGCGTAGAGCGGGAGCGTCCGAAGGAGAAGCAAGAGGCGCCATTCGCCAAGCCGACGACTACTTTAAAGGCATCGGAGTAGGCCCGAATACTGTCACCCGTGTTCCCGGAAATCGATAAATGAAAACACTTGACTCTCGTATTGTTCCAACAGTCAATCAACTGGTGTACTGGCTTGTCGCAGGCGACTTCTCTGCTATCGAGCGTTGTACACACGGTGTTCGCCTGTCTGCTGCGCTACTTCATCAAGCGATCCGAGAATATGGCCGGACATTGGTGATGCCGCCAGTGTTGACGTTGGATCAACTGGACGTCATTGAGATAGACGGTTCTGATCCGATGGCATGGTCAGTTCGCGTAGATCTCTGGACCCGGGAAGAGGGCCGGAGTGACCTGTCCCTAGAGTGCACGCTGATTGATGGGGTGGGTGATCTACTTGCCGTCGAAATTGACAACTTGCATGTGCTTTGAATCTGTCTGTTCAATACAAAAGTCATAGCTGCTCAAGCAGTATCCACGGGGATAGCAGTTAGTTTACCTCCGCGGATTCAACGACAAAGTGCATCAGTAGGTAGTTTAATGGGCTGCATTTTGAGCCCATAAAAGACCTCATGGGGCGTGCGATAGCCCAGGCACTTGCGGGGACGGTGATTGAGGCTGTACAGCGCCTCATTAACCTGATCGGGCGTCACCGTGAGTAAGCTGCTTTTCTTTGGGAAAAACTGGCGCAACAAGCCATTGTGGTTTTCGTTGAGCCCACGCTCCCAAGAGCAGTAAGGGTGCGCAAAGTACACCTTGGCCCCCAAACACCTAGCCATGAACTCATGATCTGCAAACTCTTTGCCGTTGTCAAAGGTCAGCGTCTTGCAGTGGCGCTTGTGAGGGCGCAATAGCTCAACCACAGCCTCGCTCACAAGGGCGCTGTGGCGCGATGGGAGCTGGCATGCCAGCGTGTAGCGAGATTTGCGCTCCACCAAAGTCACCAGCACACCTTTGTGTGCTTGGCCAATGATGGTGTCGCCTTCCCAGTCGCCCAGGCGCCCACGCTCATCTACGACGGCGGGACGTTGCTCAATGCTGACTCGGTTCTTGAGGGTGCCACGGCGCTCATGACCACTGGCGTAGCGCTTGCGACGCACTTTCTGGCAACGCAGCAATCTCACCAGTTGGCCGCCTTGCGCTTTATCCCGATAGATGTGTTTGTAGATGCATTCATGGCTGATGCTGATCGCCTTTTCCAGCTTCAAGCGCCCACTGCACTGTTGGGGTGAGAGGTGCAGGCGCAGATACGCATCCACATGTGCCCATTGGCTGCTGGTGAACTCGGCGGCGTTACGCCTCTGGGTTTGGCGCTTGCGGGCCTTTTGATGGGCCACAGCGGGTTTGTAGCCGCTGGGGCCGATGTTGCGCTTGAGCTCGCGGCTGATGGTTGAGCGGTTACGCTGGAGCTCTGCGGCAATGCGTCCAAGGCTGATGCTTTGGCGCTTGAGGGCGTGGATTTGGTATCGTTCGTCTTGGGTCAAGTGTGTGTAGGTCATGGTGCTTCGTTGAGACTGGCTGGTCACAAAGAGCTCATCCTATTCACTCTTGGCCCAACCTCTTACTGAACGTTGCACTTCGTAGTTGAATCCGCG
>Ga0302212_1000097_pt1 | contig 41520 bp, 39 predicted proteins | sample II_Fen_N1_1_FD_200235 | JGI IMG/M metagenome (GOLD analysis project Ga0302212, IMG submission 200235) | Peat permafrost microbial communities from Stordalen Mire near Abisko, Sweden - II_Fen_N1_2 | ecosystem: Environmental > Terrestrial > Soil > Wetlands > Permafrost | place: Sweden: Abisko...
TAAATCATAAGCATATCATATCTAAAGAAAATATTATCATCGGTTTATTGCTGTATAAAGTTTACTTTAATGATCGCCATATTGAATTAAACACTCTGAGCAAGTTTCAGCGATTGATAAGGTTAGACTACCCAGACTTGAAACCCTCAATAGTACGGCTATTGGCAAAAGCAAGAAGAGAAAAATCCACGCAATTGAACGATGACAGAATAGATGCCTGTATAAAAAATGCTTTTGATGAATTTAATAATATTAAATGGATCGAAATGGAAACTGATGGAACGTTTGAGATACTTCCATCCTTTCATCGTTTAACAAAGGAATTTGCAGATGAAATAAATAGTATTGATAAGATACTGAAAGAAAGTTGAAATGAAAAACTATCCCCGTATACACAGCCTTTCAACCTTAGGGTTGATACACCATCAGGAATGTGATTACCTGTTTCATCCTTCACGTACAGACTTCATGGGTGACAGTGCTTCAGGTAAAAGTATTATTGCAGACCTTCTTCAGTTGATTCTCGTTGGTTCAACCGTATTTAAATCGTCAACATCCACAATAAAAGAACCGAGAGACCCTGATGGTCTGGTATTGAAAACACCCGGTAAAGGAACAGACATTGCCTATGCCTTTATCAATATTGAAATGGCAGATGAGCAATTTATCACCATAGGCGCTTACCTTGAGAGTGTGAATAAGCACACGAAACCGTTCATTATCCAATCCAGTATAAAAATTGAAAACAACACATTAGTGCCTATGAGCATTCCGTTACAAGCATCTGATTTAAAAAATGGCGATGATGTTTATGAATTGGAAGAATTGCCGGATATAATGGATAATAGAGATTTGGTTTTCACTAAGTGGGATAAGTTTAGTCCTTATCACCGGATTTTGTACTATAACGGCATTCTTCCATTAGATTTAACGACCAGCGAAAAAACATTGAAAGATTATGCACAAATCATCCAATCTTTTTCGCGGGGTAAGGATTTAAAAACCAGTGATAGCGGTAGCCTTTTAAATTTCTTGTTTGGTCAGGAAAAAAGTAAGGAAATGAATCTTAAATATATTGGCATAGTCAAAGAACTCGAAGCTACCGTGCTTTCTTATGGGCAAAATTTGGAGTCCATTAATTTGTTGGACAGAAAATACCAACGAGTCTGCAAAATAAAAGACTTGTTGGAGGCAATGAGAAATAAAAACAAGGACTACTTACATGAAGAACTCTTATATCTACAATGTTTAAATAGCCGACTGTCTGAAAGCATTTCCGAAAATATATTAAAATTTCAAACTGCATCAAGTTGCCTGAAACAATTGATAATTGCAGCAAAAAAGGACATTGACCAAGCTGAAGTAAACAAAGATAGTATACTAGGAAATGTAAAAACTACCCTTGATGTATACAATCAGGCTAAACAACAATACGATACATTAGCGGCAGCACAAGCCTTGCTATTTGAGTTAAGTATCGAAGAACGTTTGCTTGAAATAACGCATCAAGACTATCAAAAACAAAAAGGACAGTATACTATTTTTCAGGGACTGAAGTCAAAGTTAGTTACACAAAAATTAGAACCATTCTTTCAACAATCGGAATGGATAAAAGGCTTTAAGTTAGGAAATGAGTATTACATCAAACGAAAACCCCAAATACAAGCTCGAATCGAACAACTAAACCGTATGTCTGAATATACAGATTTAGGCAACCCGGAATCCTTGGCGAATTGGGCAGTTTCGCTTGACAGACCATTGACAAGAATAGAAGAAAGTTTAGTGCTACATTTCCAATCATTTGCACGAAAGAAACCGGATAACCCCTCACCGGAAGCCCGTTACTTGCCTATTCCTGAAACACTATTCGAAAACAAGAAGATAGATGAAAATGCCAATGGATTTTGGATTGATCTGGATGGCGTATGGGAATATGTTGTATATGTGACGGAACAAAAACTCAATACAATTGACAGAAGTATTATAGACGAATACTTTATTTTACAATCTCAAAATATTAAGCAGGAAGTAAAGCAACTTCAAGAAGAACAAGAGAATTTGGATAGTATAAATACTATCCTTACCGATTTACCCAATGTGACAAATGCTATTACAGCCTACCAACAACGAGATGAATTAGAAAAGTTCAAAGAAATTAAATTTCTGAATATTGATTTTAAGGATATTCAATCTTATATTTCAGCTTTACAAAAATCTGACGCAATAATTCGAAATTTCGAAAGTGTCCAAAAAAGTATTGATGAAGTTTCAAAAATAAAAAGCGATAATGAAAGCCTGCTTAAGATTCTTCCGAAGAAAGTAAATGAAGCCGAAAAATTGTCAGAAAGTGCTTTGGAAAATGTGGATCTTATCATGAGTCTGTTAAAAACATTTAATATAAACGAAAATTTGAATTACGATCTGAGTTTTTATCATGACTCTGATAACAAAGTTGAATGTCTTCATGATGAATTGATTCGAATAAAATCAAATATTGTATTAAATCAAACACTAAAAGAAGAAAAAAAAGCTTGGACAATATTGGAAATCAATTACACAAAAAAAAGGAAGTTTACGTTTTTCTTTACAAAGAAGAACCAATTTGTGAGAAAACAAATTCTACTGAAGAAGTCGTTCAAAGTAAAGAGAGGATATTTAAGGAACAAGAAGCCGAATATAAAGCAGAGTTTAATTCAACTGTGAATGAATTTCTCCCCAATGAAAAATACCGATTTGAAATCAGCAAAGATTTTGCCGAACTAATTGCCTATTTACTACCAGAGGTTTTTGGTGAAGATAATGTTATTGAAGAGGAAGTAATTGGGAAAATTAAAAGCCATCTTCAACGAATCAATGATAAAAATAGGGATTTAAACCAACGAAAAATACAACGAATAGTTGATTTGCTAGACGACGTAAAGAGTGCTGTTAGCACACAAGCTGATATAGTCCGAAAGATAAACCATTTTTTTAATGATAGCGAGAAAAGAATTTCCGGAAATTATAGAATGAAGTTGGTACTTACACCCTCAAAACAATTCCCGATTGATTGGCTTTCGGATTTTAAAAGTAAATCCAATTTGCAAATGGATTTATTCGAAACCTCAATTGCAGGCAAACTATCCACATCTGTTTCAATTGAAGAAAAAATGTTGAAAGCATTTCGGGAGTTAACGGAGAGTCATATTTCAGAAATTACAATAAGTGATCTTTTAAACCCTAATTCGTATATGACCCTTGATTTTGAAATGCAAAATGCAAGTGGAAAAACGAATAAGGGAAGTACAGGGCAAACATATGCTGCCATTGCATTGCTGTGTATTGCCCGATTATCCATTGTAGGGAGAAAGAAGCAGGGAAATGAACCTGGTATACGTTTTATGCCGATTGACGAGGCTGAAGGATTGGGAACAAACTTCGATATGTTGTATGATATTGCTCAAAAAAATGACTATCAAATCATTACTTTTGCCATCAATCCTTTGGGACGGTATAGTGACCAATACATTTACATCCTTCACCGGAACACTGAGACCGAAGAGGAAATAAACTACACACCAATGGCTATTCGAAGCAAATTGGATATAAAAGGAAGCTTAACAGGTATATAAAAACATGAATAAAGAACTAACGTGGCGCATATTAAAAGCCATGAATACACTGTACGAAGACGGAAAAATAAACTCGACCATAGTTAAGGACAGTCAGTTCAAAAATTTGAAAAGACGTAAATTAATTGATTACCAGCACGGGAATAGTAGTTATCTGGTAAAAACAGATGTTTACGACGTTTACTTTCAAAAAAACTTTCTAAAAGACTTTTTAGAATATGAAACATTTCTTCTGGGCATTGAGCCTGAAGCCGATGGAAGAAAGACATATACCGTAGAGGATCTAAAAACCTTGATGCTTATTTCCAACAATAAAGACAACATAAAGAAGTCGTTGACTACCCGTCGAACATTCTCAAGTGAGTTATTTGAATATGGAGGTTCAAAGTACTTGGAAACACATCAGAGTCTAGATAGGATTGTTCGCAATATATTGGAGATTGTTGATTTTCCGTCAGAAGACCCCAAAGTACTTCAATGGAGGTTTGTAGTAGATTGCCCGAATCCCGAATTAGTTGTGCTTTGTGAGAATCTAGATTTTTTAAAAACACCCAATATAGCGCGACAACGAAATATTGAACTATGGTATGTTGGGGGAAACAATACATCCAACATTCATAATATAAGCGCAGAGAAACTTGATAAACCGTTATATTACTCCTGCGATTGGGATTACCATGGTCTGAAAATTTATTGTCGGATAAAAGATTTGTTAATCTTGAAAAACAAAACCATTGAGCTGCTTTTCCCCTCAAATCTTCAACATCCGCTACCCATCGATTCTCCCAATCATAAAAGTAAATGGAATCATTCTTCCGACTTTTCTGGAATTGACAAAACTTATTTTATGGAGAAAGAAATAGATCTAATCAGCCAGTTGATAAAAAAGGATCAATGGATTGAAGAGGAGTCAAACAACTTACTTGATATGATTTCCATTCATATTCATACACATGGAATTTAGTTATATACGAAATAAGATACGTTGTTATAAGAAAAGAGGATTTGCTCCTAAAACTCTTCTAAAAGCAAAATACCGAAAACGTTTTGGGTACTTTTCTCTAGAGCTACTTGCTGATCAGAGTTTTTGATCTCGAGTAATTACTTCGGCAAAACTATTTTGAAATCGTATATATGAAATTCTCAGGTTATTTGCATAAGTTCCGCTGTCTGAGTTTTTCAGCAGACCTCATTTAAAGACCTATTCCATCCAGCGAAGGTAAATAAAGATATGCGACTATAACAATAGTCCAATGGCAATGTCGGACGCACTGATAAGCCTAATATCAAGTCTCAACAAGATGAAAATGATAATCCGATACTTCTATGTATATTTTCAGTATTGAGTATAACAGCAATTAATCGGAAGAAGAAGCTTTTATCCATACAATGAGAAAAAAGTATAAGTTTAAAATGCCATTAGAAATTACCTTACGATATTGAAGCTAAATTCACACTGACAAGTTCAAATTAATCCAACTTCCACACATTTGGTCCTTCAAAATAGAAACAGTAAAAATACTATTCGTATTTTTACTGTTTCAAAAGTTACTAACTAAAAAAGATTGACTTAATATGGAATAAATATATCATTTTATATACTGAACATCTTTTCTATTCCTTCTAATTTGATTGCAAGTGTCTGCATATCATTACTAATTTTACTGTCCGTTATACGAGCATAAATTTGTGTAGTAGTAATATTGGTATGACCGAGCATTTTGCTAACTGTCTCTATTGGAACGCCTCTTGCCAATGTGATGGTGGTGGCAAAAGTGTGTCTTGCCAAGTGAAATGTTATTTCTTTTTCTATTTCACAGACATCACCTATCTCCTTTAGATAAGCATTCATTTTTTGATTGCTTAGAATTGGAAGTAATCTGTTGTCAACTGCTTTACCCTTGTATTTTTCCAGAATCATTTTTGGTACATCCAAAAGGAGAATGTTAGATTGCACATTGGTCTTTTGCCTTTTGGTCATTATCCATAGTTTTCCATCAAAAGAAGTTCGAATTTCTTTATCCGTTAGATTCTTAACATCAATATAGGCAAGTCCTGTGAAACAGGAAAAAACGAAAATGTCTCGAACCAATTCCAGTCGTTTTATTGTGAACTGCTTTTTCAATAACTTTTCAATATCCTCCTGAGTAAGGTAACCACGATCAACCTTTGTCATATGAATTTTGTAATTAGCAAATGGATCAGCAGTAATCATTCCGTTATTACGAGCTATAATAATGATACGTTTGAGAAATTGCATGAATTTCGCCGTAGTATTGGCATTACAACCCACCGTAGTCATTAAATAAATCTCAAAATCACATAGGAACATGTTTTTAATTTCTTTGAGAGAGATATCCGTTAAATTGTATTTGAGTAGCATGAATTTTTGTAAATGCTTGCGTGTGACTTCATATTTTCGGTATGTAGTCTGGGATTTAGAGATACCAACAAGTTTTAGGATGTCTTCATTGTGTTTTTGAAAAAGAGACAAAAGTGTTTCATGAGTTTCACTGATCCCCAGAAAATCATTCTTCACTTTTTCAGATGTGACATAATTGTCTCTTTGTTGAAGCTCATGATAAATCCGGTAAAGAGAAGCTCTTATTTCATTTAGTTGAGCATTGTATTGCTTACTATCAGGAGACTGTCCAATAACCTTACCCAATTTTACACTCCAGTTGTTTGGGTGAACTTCCAATTTGACATTAAATTGAGCGATGTGTCCATCGACTGTAACTCTTGCAATAATGGGCATCTTGCCATCTTTACGAATTGCATTCCTTTTTAAGTAAAAAAGGACCTTAAATGTACTTTTCATAATTTCATTTTTTAATCGTTACAAAATTAGTTTATTGATTGAAAATGAAATAATTGCAGAGCTGCCAATAGGTGTCAAACGTACGCCAAAACAAGACTTTTTGTGACCTTTTTTTGAAATCTGGAATAGGTCACGAATTAGTCACAAAAATGTGTCTGTTTATGACTAAATCATGTCTTCGGTAACAACATAAATACAAGGTAGGAAGATGAAAAAACCCTACAAAACGTTGATTTTGTAGGGTTTGTCTTTTAGGTGTCGCTTTTGGACTTTTCCTATTGTGGGCGTTGAGGGATTCGAACCCCCGACCCTCTGCTTGTAAGGCAGATGCTCTGAACCAGCTGAGCTAAACGCCCGAAATGTCATTGGAATAATTGTTTTTAATGTGGCGTTACATTAAATACCTCATATGTCAATACAATCACTTTTAAATACGTTTCAAATTTAATTGTTACGAATTAGGACAATTATCTTTTTCTAAGCTGTCGTTGACCTTGTAGTGTGTTGTAATTATTTCGAGTGCAAAAGTAGGTAATATTTTTGAAATCACCAAACAATTGAAGTGCTTTTTCTTCATATGTTGGATGGTTATTGAACCTGTGATAAAATACAAGAAAAACAGGTCAACTATATTCCGGTTTAAATCTTGAAGCAGAGATACTATAGAAATAGAAGAACTCACATACACAACGGAAGATTATATAGACAACTTAAAAAATTCCAGCGTTATGATTTAATTATGGATATTGAAAGCATATTCTAAACAGTCTTAGCAATCTAATGGTATGTATATTTGAAAAAACGAAAAAGATAGCCATACATGGTTTATATTTACAATGTAATAACGGTTAAATGCAAATTTATACGAAGAGCCAATGAGCTGATTATTCTACAAAAGTAGAAAAGCGAACCCGGGTTACATAAGTCAATAATCACTTTCTATTCTTCAACAATTTTCTTTTTATTTGCGTGTTGTGCATATTCTTTCGGTGACATACCATAAAAGTCATGGAAGGAACTGGAAAAATGCGACAAATTTCTGAATCCCAATGCGTAAGCCAGTTCCGATATACCCGTTTTCTGTGTCGAAAGCAGTTCGGCTGCTTGTTTCAACCGAATCGACCTGATAAAATCACGTGCAGACTGATTCGTCAGTTCTTTGAGCTTACGATGCATGTGTACACGACTCATACCGACTCCACTTGCCAGGAATTCTACATTCAGATCGGGATCGGCTATATTGTCGTTGATAATCTTTATGACCTTTTCCAGCAAGGCCTGATCCAGTGGACGTATGACAACCGGTTTTATAAGTAACTTGTTTTCTTCCGTATCCGAAGGTTTCATCTCAAGCCGTACCCGGTTACCCAGCAAGTTCGAAATTCGCTTCTTCAGCAGATCCATATTAAATGGTTTTACTACATAAGCATCTGCTCCTATATCAAATCCTTCTGCTTTATCTTCGTCTCCCGATTTTGCCGTAAGCAGTATAATCGGAATATGATTCACATTGATATTCGCTTTCATCTTTTTGCATAAGGTGATTCCATCCATCTCGGGCATCATGACATCGCTGATCACCAGGTTGGGTTTCTCCTTGAGAATAAAATCCAATGCTTCTTTACCATTCCGGCATTCGGAAATCTTATACATATCCGACAATTCTGAGTGGATATATTGACGGATTTCGTCTTCATCGTCTACCACCAAGATACGATAGTTTGTCTTTGACTTTACCTTGGGGGTGTTTTTGACCGACATTTCATCGTATAGAACCGTATCTGGCATAGCAACAGATGTTTTCTGTTGAGGTTCCTCACTATAGTTCTCTATTTCAATGTCACTCAAGTGCGAATGCCCCAATGGCAGGCGTACGATAAATTCACTGCCCTGACCTTCTTTGCGGTTCCGTGCGCGAATAACACCATGCTGCAGTTCCACTAGCGAACGGGCCAAATGCAGGCCGATACCCGTTCCGAAATTGGATTTTGTCCGATCGTTGTCAATCTGGTAAAAACGTTCGAATATCCGTTCAATCTTTTCTTCTTCAAGGCCTATACCACTATCGGAAACACTGATTTCAAAATAGTTTTGTAAAGCTCCCTCTTCATTCTCATCTGTTCCGGTACGGAGCGATACGATTATTTCACCGTTCTCAGGGGTGTATTTAAAGGCGTTGGACAGGATATTCAGGATGACCTTATCGAAGTTATTTAAATCGATCCATACATTCAGGCTCGGTTCGGCATGCCGGAATTCATAATGGATATTCCGTTTGTTGGCCTGATAATCGAATGTCTGCATGACATCGTCGATAAATCCGACAATATCGGTCTCTCTCATCTTTACAAACATTAACCCCTTGTCAATCTTCCGGATATCCATTAACTGGTTTATCAACCGGAGAATGCGCTGACCGTTCCGGTACATCATTTGATATACTTTTTGCTTTTCTATATCTGCATTCTCTGAAATCAGCTTCTCGAGTGGACTAATGATTAGCGTCATTGGCGTACGGATTTCGTGCGAGATATTGATAAAAAACTGCAACTTGGCTTCGTTGATTTGTTCGGCATGTTCGCGCCGCATCATTTCCTGTTTATGCTCTACCTGACTCATAAGATACCGGGTAATGCCATATATCAGCAACAATACGAAAATAAAATAACAGGTCTTGGCCCACCACGATAAATACCAGGGAGGAGAAATGATAATTACATACTCTTTCTCGGGGGACATGTTATCCTGCATACACGCCATGACCTTTAGTTTATAGGTGCCATAACTGATATTCGTAAAGCTGATACGGCTTACTCCCTGCTGCGTGTTCATCCAGAACGAATTCAACCCGTTCATCTTGTACCGGTAGTAAACCCGTTCTGCATTTCCAAAGTCAAAGGTCGAAAACTCCAGACTGAACATGTTGTCTTTATAACTCAAATGAATCGTATCCACATCCGAGATAAATCGGTTTATGATTCGCTTATTCTTGTTGACGGACTGGTCTCCCTTTTTTATGGGAACATCCAAAATATATAAATCGGTTAAATAGACTTTTAATTTTTTTCGCAAATCGTTGATGTCATGAGGATAGAAACGACTCACACCACTGATTCCGCCAAAAAACATCTCTCCGTTACCGGCATGAAACGAAGCACCTTTCGTAAACTCATTCCCCTGTAAGCCATCGAAGGCATAATGATTTACAAATTTATTTTCTGCAACCAGCAATTTTGATATACCCATATGGGTACTTAACCACATATTCCCTTTCTCATCTTCCTGTATTCCGCAGATCACGTTACTCGGCAGTCCATCTGCCATGGTATACAGCCGGGAGGTGTTTCTCTTTTTATCATAGCAGGCCAGTCCTTCGGTGGTACCGATCCAGATCTTGCCTTTATGATCTTCGGACATGGCATATACAATCGAACCGGGCAGCATACGGTCTTTCGTGGTAAAGTTTACGATCTTATCGGTTTGAGGATTTATTTTACAAACGCCCCTGAATGTTCCGATCCAGATAAAACCATCCCGGTCGTTTAAAACACAATTAATGCCATCATTCAGAATCTTACCGTTATGCCCTCCATCAAGCGCATAGTGTTGCTTATACGTCTGCGTTTTTAAGTCGAACGAATATAATCCGGCCCCGTTCGTTCCGATCCACAAATTCTTTTTCCGATCCTCAGTAATACACATGACCTTATTACTCAGGAAATTGTTTCCTATACTGGCTGAGATTTGGTTGAAATAGGTACAGGTACCATCCTTCTTATTAAACCGGGAGAGTCCGTTCAGATACGATCCCAGCCAGATGTCATGATTACTGTCCTGAAACATACACATGATGGTATTCGAAACCGAGTTGGGTGTCGTTCGCCTGTAATGTTTTACCTGGCCTCCGTTTTCTACGCCATATATTCCGTCATTATCCGTTCCCACCCACAGCGTATTATCGTTATCTTTCAGGATTGACATCACGCAACTTGACCCGATTATATTTTTGTTGAATGATTTATAACCCAGCAGGGAAAATTTATTGGGATTATGAGGAGCAAAATAAACTCCTTTTTGAAAAATTCCCGTCCATAAATTCCCGACTCTGTCCTGCAAAACAGCATGTACCTTCATCTTCGAAAAATCAAACAACGACGATTGCATCTCAATGTTCTCTAACCGGTTCTTTTTTTCGTTGTAAACTTTCATACCCATGCCATCGGTGCCTACCAGCAGACTCTTTTGTTTATCCACCAGTAAGCATTTTACAGGGAGTCCCTGTGCAGACTCCGTATACCCGATTTGCTCAAACTTATCGGTCGTTCTGTTAAACCGAAAAAGTCCGGCGGTAAGTGTCCCGACGAAGATATGACCCAGATGGTCTTCGCATATGGCCGACGTCTGGTTACTTCCTATCTTGGATGGCGATTTGTAACTATACAGTTTTTTCGTACCGGGCGAGTACCTGTTCAGACCCTGGTCATCGGATAGTACCCAGAAATCATGTCGTGAATCCTGAAACACGGTAACCAACGATTTGCTGCATAATAACCGGGAAAACTTCGAATCGATGCTATAGGAGTCTTTGTGAGAGTTTATGATTAAAATGCCCTGATCACTGGTAATCCAGATTTGGTGCGTATTACTTTCGATGATGGACGTAATATGAGGCTCTATACTGACTCCGTTTTTATACAACTTTACTTCGTCAAAAGTATCTTCCGCCCTGTTGTATAGCATTAACCCGTTAATACAACCCACCCAGAACCGACCCGACGAATCTTCGAAAAGCGTGCGTACATAATTGTTTTTGAGCGTTTTTGGATTCCCTTTTACATTTTTATACGTAGTGAATTTCACCCCGTCGAACTTGTTCAGTCCGTCCTCGGTAGCGATCCATATATAATTGCGTTTATCCTGGTAGATGACATTGATCAGACTGTTCGACAGTTCATTGTCTGTGGAGTAAAAAGTCCCGATCTGGGCGAAAGCAGAACAGAGTTGTCCTGTAATAAAGAATAGGAATAAGGCGATCTTGCGCTTTTTCATGAATATTAGGGAATAGAAGGTTATCTTTCGAAAGGCAAAGTTAGCAAATAATAGCAATAATTGAAAAAAAAAGTAACTATTCTATGGACAGGAATATCCTGTTGTGCGTTAATTACCCTGAATTTAACAGACTAATATCGATCGTATTTATCTATTAATATAAAATACTTCAAAATAAAAAAGCACTGACCTGCACCACCCGAGGCAAGCGGCGAGTTGCCGGTTGAAGGCGATGGAGTAGGACATACTCCCAACGGGTAACCAATGATTCAAGGGTTTGTATTCTTTCTGTTTCCGTGGATTCTGTTTAAAATGAAGGGCAAACAATTCCATGAGCGTCGGTTGTATCGATTTCCGGGAACGGTTGGCAGACAGGAATCCTCCTTGCCTGTTGTAACGAAAGCATACCTGGTTGCCATGGGGGATCTCATTTCAGATGCACCGCCCTTTCTCGGGTATACCTTCTTTCGTCAAATCCGGCATCCTGACCAACCCTCCGTGCATCCTCCTGTGAACCGATACGGAATCTTCTTGGTTCAACCCATGTTTGACCTTGGTTCAGCCTATGTTCCCGGTTATATATTCCCTATATACCATGTATATATCACCTATATACCACCTATATATGACGTATTTATTTAGATACATGATATATACATGAATGTTACATTGAAATTAGAAAGAATATTGATTTTACATCTCTGAATACCAAGGTTGAACCTAGGTCGAACCAAGGTTGAACCAAGACTGAATACAGGAGATTCATCGGGGGAAGCAAGACCGTCGGGAGTCGGGTGGTGGTGGCAGGTAGCTGGGTGCAAAGCAGGTTCGGGCGGGCCGGGTCAGAACAGGGAGAAGGTAGCCTGTTTCGGTCTGACAGCATGTACCGGTAGAAGGGATAAGAATGGATTTTTGTATTTAAAAAGAAATAAAGGGATTGTGATTTAGTGAGTCGTCGTAACGCGTTATAATGGTATAAAGACAAGTGTCGGAGTTATAATATTGATGTTTAGGAAACAAAGGTGCAGCGCACCGATATTTTGGTAGAATAGTATTGGCAGGAAGAATCCAAAGGTGCAGCGCACCGACATTTTATTTTTTGAGGCCTGTTTTCAGGGTTACCTTTTGTGTTTTGATCATTGTTACCAAAATATCGGAGCTACGCTCCTGAAATATGTTTTTATGTTTGAATTTAATTTGCCAAAATGTAGGTATTATGATCCAGATGTTTAGGCAACAAAGGTGCAGCGCACTGATATTTTGCTAGAATAGTATTGGCAGGAAGAATCCAAAGGTGCAGCGCACCGACATTTTATTTTTTGAGGCCTGTTTTCAGGATTACCTTTTGTGTTTTGATTATTGCTACCAACATGCCGGAGCTACGCTCCTGAGATAAGGTTTCATGATTGAATATTATCTACCAAAATATCGGAGCTACGCTCCTGAAATATGTTTTTATGTTTGAATTTAATTTGTCAAAATGTAGGTATTATGATCCAGATGTTTAGGCAACAAAGGTGCAGCACACCGATATTTTGGTAGAATAGTATTGGCAGGAAGAATCCAAAGGTGCAGCGCACCGACATTTTATTTTTTGAGGCCTGTTTTCAGGGTTACCTTTTGTGTTTTGATCATTGTTACCAAAATATCGGAGCTACGCTCCTGAGAAATGTTTTTATGTTTGAATTTAATTTGCCAAAATGTAGGTATTATGATCCAGATGTTTAGGCAACAAAGGTGCAGTGCACCGATATTTTGGTAGAATAGTATTGGCAGGAAGAATCCAAAGGTGCAGCGCACTGACATTTTATTTTTTGAGGCTTGTTTTCAGGGTTACCTTTTGTGTTTTGATTATTGCTACCAAAATGCCGGAGCTACGCTCCTGATGATAGCTATTGTGTTTGGATTGTTGCTACCAAAATATCGGAGCTACGCTCCTGGGATACGGTTTCATGATTGAATATTATCTACCAAAATGCCAGAGCTACGCTCCTTAAATATGTTCTCTTGATAGAATATTAGCTACCAAAATGCCGGAGCTACGCTCCTGAAATATGTTTTTGTGTTCGAATATTATTTACCAAAATGTCGAAGCTATGATCCTTAAATATGTTCTCGTGATAGAATATTAGCTACCAAAATGTTGGAGCTATGCTCTTGGGATGAAGGTCTGGGAATTATACGAAATCATTTGTCTGCAAATTGTACGTGAAGACAGAAAGACGTAAAAAAGGATACGAAATAATCTCTTTTTTATTGCCGGTGCGTCGGGATATTTGCGTACCGGTGGGTCGGCATGATAAGATGAATGCCTGTTTTGTTTATCTTATATAATCTGTTATTGCTGGTTGACATTAAACAGGAGAAGAGGCGGTCGGTTGCTGATACGTACCGACCCGGTGGTTGGTGATTATCCGGGCCGGAAGGTGGTTGTGGGGTATCAGATTTCGCGTTTTCTCCAGTTGCCTTTCAGCAGGTATAAATATCCAAGGCTGCCTATCAGTATCCAGTACACAAATTCAGACATCCATACTGTGGCTGTCGGGGATGGATGAATCGTGGAGGTGTAATACACATAAGTCAGGTAAAAGAACAGGGTCAGGAATTCAATGAAGAAGGCTGTACGTGTGTTTCCCGTCCCCGAGACCCCACTGAAGATAATGCTTCCTACGCTGCAAAATAAGATAGCCACCGATATGACCCGTAATACCGGAATGCAAGCGGCGATTAGTCCGGCATCGTCGGTATAAATACGGGCGATAAGTTGTAGTAAGGTTAATGTGATTGCTATCATTGGTATCACTATGACTAATGCCATGCCGGCAATCTTCCGGATAAAAGGCAGTACTTCTTCTTTCCGTCCTGAGCCTATGAGGTTGCTTACGAGTGTATTCACCGTAGTTGATAATGCAGAGCCCGGTATCATGAGTAAGATATAGGTGCTTCGTCCGATATTACTCACGGCAAGCGGCTCTTCGCCCATTCGTTCGATAAAAATAAAGAACATGAACCAGGTAGAGATGGAGATGAAATACTGGAACATGATGAATATAGATAAATTGAGGATATTGATGATCGTTTTCAGTTCCACTTTTCGAAATTCGAAAAGTCCGTATTTCTTCCTGTCCGTGCGGTAAACGGTATGCCAGACCAGATAGGCAAGCGTGACGACTTCGGCAATCACCGAAGAAATGCCGGCACCGCTTATTCCCATTGCAGGGGAGCCGAAATGGCCCAGGATAAGCGTGTAATCGAAGAATATATTGGTGATGGCCATGAGAATAGCCGAGGTCGTAAGAATCCTTGTCTGGGTGATGCCGACATAGAGCCCCCGGAAAATCACATTCAGAAACGAGAAAAAGAAACCGTAGATACGCCAGTCGAGGTATTCGACGGATGCCTTGTACACATGTTCGGAGCTGACCAGGAGCTTCATGATATGCGGAACTCCCTTGACAGAGAGTCCAACGACAAGAACACTAATCAGGAAATTAAATATCAGGCTGTTGTTGAATATAGGTCCTATTTGGCGGTAGTTCTTCTCTCCATTGCGTCTCCCGATAAGGATCTGGGCTCCCTGGCTAAAGCCGAAGCCGATCATGAAAATGGCAATGTAAAATACGCCGCCAATAGCCGAAGCACCCAGCTCCACTTCTCCTACACGACCCAGAAAAGCCGTATTGGTGACATTAATAATGTTCTGAGCCAGCAGTGTCAGAAAAATAGGATAGGTTACGTTGAATATGTTTTTGTTAGAGGTCAAGAACTTTGGAATTTATAGTTGTTTGCACAAAAGTACAAAAATAATGATTATCATTTTTCAGACAATAATATAACAGAGAATAAATAATGTTGTATCATTCCTGACAGCCTGATATAAGAACAGAATGTTGATAAACGCCGATTCAACAGGCTAAAACCGGTTCCTGTCCGGTAAACATCTTTAATCCGTTTAATCCGTGAAAGCAAGCGTTTCATTCTTTCCTGAAATAAGGCAACCTGTTGTTCGTATTGCTTCTGCAAGTGCCAAGAGAAGAGTAATTGCAGGCTGGTCAGGAAGCTTCGTCATTCATCAGGTAAGTCTGCATATGGATGTCTGTAACTGTAAAGTGCTGTATATTATAAGTATATCCGCATGTCTAAGCCTGTATTTCTTTTCGGTTGCAGGTCTTATTTCCTTTCATCTTGTATGTAATGTGTGAATCTTGTAACTCATAATAAAAATTATGTAATGTTTCCATTGCTTAAAACCCTCACCTTTGTGCAGTGAAAAGAACAATTATTTAAAAGAACAAAAATGAAAACATTAAAACTATTCGTAGTCGGAATTATTCTGATGCTTGCCTGCCCTGCACAGGGACAATTGTCAGTCAGAGTGAATATCGGTACGCCACCTGCATGGGGTCCTGCCGGTTACGATAATGTACATTATTACTATCTTCCTGATATTGAAAGCTATTATGATGTGCAGAATTCGACGTTTATCTATTTATCCGGAAACAGATGGATCCATAGCCGTTTCTTACCGGCCCGTTATCGGAATTATGATTTATACGGCGGTTATAAAGTTCCTATGAATGGTTATCGTGGTAATGCTCCGTATGCTCACTTCAGGGATCACCGGATGCAATATGCAAAAGGTTATCACGGACGTGCACAACGGAATATCGGTGAAAGGCATGATAACCGGGGGAGAGGGCATGAAGGAGTTCAACCCGGCAGAAATAACAACAGGGATAATAACAGAGGTATGCAACCCAATAATAACCACAAACAAGACAGGATGAATAATCAGGGTCAGATGCATGGAAATGACAAGGGTAATGGTCGCGGAAATAATCAGGCACCGAAACAAGGCCCGAAACAAGGGAATAATAACAATAAAAAAGAAGGTCATGATAACGGAAATAAAAGATAAGATTCAGTTAACATCACCGGTTAATTACTCAATAATAAAATAAAAAACAAAATGAAAACAATTACGATCACTATTGCATTGGTTCTATTGACATTAGGAACGAATCTATCGGCTCAACGTCATTCCTCTTCGAATGAATATGGTAATACTCTCAATATCGGATTAGGTATCGGCGGATATTCGGGATACTATGGATATTATGGGAACACGTTGCCGGTTTTTAATCTGAATTATGAATTTGGAGTAGCCAGGAATTTTACGTTGGCTCCCTTTATCTCTTTTTATTCGTATTCGGATGCCAATTACCGGTCATATGTTACTCCGATTGGCGTAAAAGGCACTTATTATTTGGATCAATTGCTGCATGCCGGTTCGGATTGGGACTTTTATGTAGCCGGTTCGTTGGGTGCCGATATTGAAACGACAACCTGGAATGATGGTTACAACGGGGACAGAAGTTATTATAAATCGGTAGACCCTTTGTATCTTGATTTCCATTTGGGAACAGAATATCATATCTCCCGGAAAGTAGGACTTTTTCTTGATTTTTCAACCGGTGTTTCAACCATTGGTATTGCCATTCATTAATTCAAATAATCCTTATTAAAAAAAGAAACCAGTATGAAAAAGAGTTTATTTACAATTGCGGCCTTCCTATTGATGGCCGGTGCCATGACTGCTCAGGAAACAGGATCAAATACGAGTGATAAAATCCATATAGGAGCTAAAGTGGGAGCTAATTACTCCAATATATATGATACGCAGGGCGAAAAATATAATGCTGATGGGAAAATAGGGTTTGCAGCCGGTGGTTTTATCAGTATCCCTATTGGACGATATTTAGGTATCCAACCCGAAATATTGTTTTCACAGAAAGGATTTAAAGCGACCAGTAGTGTGTTGGGAACTGACGTAACGCTGACCCGCACCACAAACTATATTGATGTGCCGATATTCCTGGCATTGAAGCCCAGTGAGATGTTGACAATTCTGGTAGGGCCTCAATACTCTTATTTAATAAAACAAAAGGATGTATTTACAAATCCAATCACTAATATTGAAACGACCCAGGACTTTGATACGGACAATATTCGTAAAAATATCTTATGTCTGGTTGGTGGAGTAGATATAAATCTAAGCAGTTTTGTTGTCGGAGCAAGAGTAGGTTTGGATATGACTAATAATAACGGTGACGGAACGAGCACAACTCCCCGTTACAAAAACGTATGGGTACAAGTCACAGTAGGATTCAGGTTATAAGCATGATTGAAAGCATCCGGCTATAGATCCATCCGCACCTTCTCCGGTCAATATTAACGTGACCCGATCATTCAGACAAACCTTTCTCTGCTGTCCATAGACAAAGAGAAGGGTTTATTGTTTTTTGTCCGATAGAATATCCGACCGGGCATTCCTGCTGATTCTGTAGTTGCTTTGATTCCCGGTATAGAATTCCGGTGAATACTTCCTGCGGATGAAGTCATTTGCAAGTACCTGTCCTGCCTGAATTTGACAAAGGATTAAGGTTATTTATGCCTGTAATGAAAAATTCGATCGACTTACCAGCCTTAATTGTCAATGACTTCCATGTGTGAATTATGTAATTTTCTTAAATAAATGTGTAACTTCTAATAGTACAGTTGTCCTTACATTTGTATTATTCAAAAAGGTATTAATCATTATAAAAAACAAAACATTATGAGTGCAGGAAAAGTAGTATTAGGCGTAGTAGCCGGAGCAGCCACCGGAGCATTGTTAGGGATCTTATTTGCTCCCGCCAGAGGTGCGGTAACCCGTCGTTCAATTTGCCGTAAAGGTGAACGTGGAGTCGATGGACTAAAAGATAAATTTGCCGAATTTGTAGACACGATTACCGAACGGTTTGAAAAAGTAAAAGAAGATGTTTCCGACTTGATCGAAGACGTGGAATTAAAGGTTGAAGAGGTTGAAAAAGACCAAAAGGCAGCCAAAAAATAAGTCTTGAAAGGAAGAACCATTCAGCCTGCTCCGAAACCTAATATTCAATAGAATGACATTATCACAGGAGTTTCGGAGCAGGCTTGGTTATATACACCCATTCTTGAAGATAAATTAAATAAAGATGTTTATCGATGTACATAATTCCGAAACCATGGAAGACAATGCAAATTTAATAGAATCGCTGCTCGAAGGAGCTACTGAATACGGTAAAACAGGTTATGAACTGGTAAAGCTGAAAGTTGTTGACAAAACTTCCGACGGTCTTTCTTCTTTCTTGCCTCATACAGTTGTCGTCGTGATCCTCGGATCATTTCTGCTTTTTCTCAATCTGGGAATAGCTTTGTGGCTTGGCGAGATACTGGGGAAGTATTATTACGGATTCTTTGTATTAGCGGCATTTTACGCGCTCCTGACCCTGATCTTCCATTTCTTTATGCGCAAATGGTTAAAGCGACTTTTATACGACTATATCATAAAACAACTGCTTAACTAAAACTATCATGGGAACTATAAACTCTGCCGGTGAATTAAAATCGGCTATTCAAACCAAACAACTTAAACTGGCACTACAAGGCGAAATGCTGAAGGAGCAATTCTGTATAATCTTAGAAAGCTTTAAGCCGGTAAATCTTATTAAAAACACCTTGAGTGAAATAACATCATCACCTTACCTGATTGATAACATGGTAGGCGCGGTTGTAGGTATGGCAGGTGGCTTTATTTCAAAAAAGATTGCAGTGGGCAGGTCGCATAACCTGGTAAGGAAAATTATGGGTTCTGTTTTACAATTTGGTGTAACGAACCTGGTTGCTCAACACCAGGACATTCTGAAATCCATTGCCGATGTTTTGATGCATCGTCTGTTTCACAAAAAACAAACTAATCAGGAAAAGACGTGACGTTTAAAAGCTCCATATTGCCCTTTTACGCCAAGGCCGGCATTTTTTTTGTTGGCCTTTGTGCTATGCTAGCTATATTGTATATAGCTCAGGGTATTATCCTTCCGCTTATTTTTGCCTTTGTCGTTGCTGTCTTACTCAATCCCGTTGTCAATTTCTTTGTCCGCATCAGAATAAACAGAGTCGTAGCCATTATCATTACGTTACTTCTTACTATTGTCATCATCGTTGCTTTTGGTGCATTTATTTATACTCAGGCAGCTAACTTTAGCGACTCATGGCCCCTGTTTGTAAAGAAATTCACCTATATCCTCAACGAAGCAGTTCATTTTGCTTCCGGTTATTTGAATATCAGGTCCCACGATATTTATGTCTGGATTGCTAAAAGCGAACGTGAACTCATTAATATCAACGGGTCCTCCATTGGACAGACAATTGTAAGTGTCGGTGCTACGATAGCAGCTCTGGTATTAATTCCGGTTTATACTTTTGTGATTCTATATTACAAACCACTTTTAATTGAATTTATTCACCGGCTCTTTAGCCAGGAACATCAAAGTCAGGTAAGTTCTATTGTTATCCAGACAAAATCAGTCGTACAGCACTATCTGGTAGGATTGATTATCGAAGCCATTATTGTGGGTTCCCTCAATGCTGTAGGGCTTTTATTACTCGGAATTCAATATGCCATTTTACTTGGTATACTGGGTGCCTTGCTCAACATGGTTCCCTATATCGGTGGACTCATAGCCATTGCGTTGTTTATGATGGTCGCTCTGGTTACCAAATCTTCCGCGTGGTTTGCCCTGTATGTTCTGGGGGTGCATACATTCATTCAGATCATCGATAATGATTATATCGTTCCGAAGATCGTCGCCTCCAAGGTGAAGATCAATGCCCTTTTCTCCATAATGGTAGTGCTGGTGGGAGATGCCTTGTGGGGAATTCCCGGCATGTTTCTGTCTTTACCGCTTCTGGCTATTATCAAGGTGATCTTCGATCATGTAGAGTCTCTGAAGCCATGGGGCTTTTTATTAGGAGATACTATGCCGCCCATCATGAAACTGAAGCCGCTTTTTAAAAGGAAACAGAAGTGAGGAATGAGAGATGAGTAGTAAGAGGCAAGAAAAAGGAATGAGAAGTGAGGAATGAGGGATGAGGGATGAGAGGTAAGAGGTAAGAGGTAAGAGGTAAGAGGCAAGGAGTAAGTAGCATTGTCATTTGTTAGATCCATTTTTCAGGGAGTAAGAAGCAAACAGCCGACAGTAGACCGGTTTGAATAAAAAGGACATCCGTATATATCTAAATGTTGAATAGTGAGAAATCACGTAATATAAATAATCATGATAGAAGTAAAGAGAGAAGGTATTTTATTATCAAAAACCGATCTGGAGTTTGAAAACGAAGGTGTGTTGAACCCTGCTATAATTCGTATCGGCGATAGTGTTCATGTTTTCTATAGGGCAGTTCAATTGTGGAACCAGTCAACCATAGGCTATTGTCGGTTGGATGGACCGTTGACCATAGCTGAACGATGGGATAAACCGATTATGGTGCCGGAATTTGATTATGAATCGCATGGTGTGGAAGATCCGCGTATTGTGAAGATTGATGACACGTATTACATGACTTATACGGGCTATGACGGCGTAAATGCCCGGGGTGCATTAGCCACATCGAAAGATTTAATACACTTTGAGAAGCAGGGAGTGCTAGTTCCTCCGATTTCATATGCACATTTCGTTTTTCTTGCTGAATCAGCCAAAAAAGTAAACGAAAATTATTACAATAATCATAAGTTCTATTATCAGGAATCCGACCCGGAAGAGAAAATACTGTTATGGGATAAAAACGTGGTTTTCTTTCCACGAAGGATTAACGGTAACCTGGTTTTCCTTCACCGCATACGACCCGGAATTCAAATCGTTTCCGTAAAGAGTCTAAAAGATCTTACTGCTGAGTTTTGGGAAGAATACTTTCGTAATTTTCAGGATCATATTATAATGGATCCTATTTTTGAACATGAGTCGGACTATATTGGTGGTGGTTGTCCTCCTATTGAAACCGAACACGGTTGGATACTTATTTACCATGGTGTACAGGATTCAAACGTAGGATTAATTTACTCCGCTTGTGCAGCAGCCTTGTTGGATTTAGATGACCCCAGTAAGTTGATAGCCCGTTTGAATTATCCGTTGTTATCACCGGAATGCGAATGGGAAAAGCAAGGCGATGTCGATAATGTTGTTTTCCCGACCGGTACTGCTTTGTTTGGTGACACCTTATTCATTTATTACGGTGCAGCTGATTCACATATTGCCTGTGCCTCTTTAAAATTATCCGCTTTAATAGAAGAATTATTGGCTTGTCCTAAAGTTCTAGGAAATGATATGGACACTATCAATGAAATAAAATCAAAGATACTTCCGAAGCCCAAGAAATCTCTGAAGCCCAAGAAAACCCTTAAAATAAAGAAAGATGAAAAATGAAAACCTTTCCGGTAAGATTGACAGGCTTATCAGTCAAGAGGCTATATTCAGCTATGACAGTACTGTCCTTTCCCCTAATACATTAAGAAGAAGCCGACATTATACCCGAATGAATTTGGTTCACGAAAAAGCTGAGATTATGGTTATAACATCCTATCCACCCCGTGAATGCGGTATCGCAACCTATTCGCAGGATTTGATCAAAGCTTTGAATAATAAGTTCAGTAATTCATTATCCATCAAGGTTTGTGCATTAGAAACAGGTGGCGTAAGTTATGATTACCCGGACGAAGTGAAGTATACACTGGATACTTCGCATGCTACATCTTTTCTGGACTTAGCTGAAAAGATCAATGACGACGATCAGATTCAACTGGTCCTGATCCAGCATGAATTCGGCTTTTATATGGAACAGGAACAAGCATTCCAGCAATTGTTGTACGAACTCATTAAACCCGTAGTGGTTGTTTTTCATACGGTGCTTCCCCAGCCGGATGCCAAATTGATACAGAATGTGAAGAATATCGCTTCAGCCTGTAAGTCAATTATTGTTATGACAAGGACTTCGGAAGAAATACTGATAAACGATTATGGTATTTCTGCGCAAAAAATAAATGTGATCGCTCACGGGACACACTTGGTCCTTCATGCGAGTGAAAAGTCTCTGAAGCAAAAATACGGTTTATCCGGGCGGAAGGTCCTTACCACCTTTGGTCTGCTCAGCTCGGGGAAAAGTATTGAAACCACGTTGGACGCATTACCGTCTATTATCAAGCAATGTCCCGAGGCTATATTTTTGGTTATAGGGAAAACGCATCCTGAAGTTGTAAAGAATGATGGAGAAGTATATCGGCAAATGCTTGTGAAAAAGGTAAAAGATCTGGGTCTGAAAGATCATGTGAAATTTATTAATAAATATCTGGCCTTGAATGAACTGCTGGACTATCTACAGTTGACCGATATTTACCTGTTTACCACCAACGATCCGAATCAGGCAGTAAGCGGCACCTTTGCATATGCCATGAGTTGCGGTTGTCCCATTATTTCCACCCCGATACCTCATGCTAAAGAAGTATTAACCAAGGATACGGGAATCATTTTTGATTTTCGCAATTCGAAACAACTGGCTGAAAGTGTAAATAAGTTATTCAATGATGATTCATTGCGCAAGACTATAATTACAAATACACTGCAGAAAATTGTCTCTACAGCCTGGGAAAATTCGGCCGTGTCACATGCCATGTTATTTCAGTCAATGACCGGAAATAAGATTCAACTTCAATATAACTTGCCGGTCATTAACCTAGATCACTTCAAGGCCATGACCACCGATGTGGGGATAATTCAGTTTTCAAAAGTTAATCAACCGGATCTGAACTCGGGGTATACGTTGGACGATAATGCCCGGGCATTGGTGGCCTCCAGTATGTGCTATAAATTAACCAAGGAAGATGAGAGCATTAATGATATTCGCAAGTACCTCACTTTTATAAAATTTTGCCAGCAACCAACCGGTAACTTTTTAAATTATGTGGATAGAGACCGGAATTTTACAGATCAAAATGACGAAGTCAATTTAGATGATTCCAACGGGAGAGCAGTCTGGGCACTGGGATATCTTGTGTCATTAAAAGATATTTTACCGAAAGCAATTATTTCGGATGCCATTCCCATTTTTGAAAAAGCAGTTGCAGCTATGGAATCAATGATATCTCCACGGGCGATGGCTTTTGCAATAAAAGGGATATTCTATTTTCATAAAGGAAAAAGGACGACCGATCATTTGGGCCTTGTAAAAATATACGCCAACCGTTTGGTTGAAATGTATAAACAAGAATCGAATATTGTATGGGAATGGTATGAAGGTTATATGACCTATGCCAACAGCGTTTTACCCGAAGCCATGCTTTATGCCTGGTTGATGATCGGTGAAGCTGTCTATAAAGACATTGCGCGGACATCCTTCAACTTTCTTTTGTCGCTTACTTTCAACAAAAACGGTATTGAGGTGATCTCTAATAAAGGTTGGATGAAAAAGGGGCAAGAAGCCGGGCAATTTGGCGAACAACCCATTGACGTGGCATATACCATTATGGCTTTAGGCCGGTTCTACGATGTGTTTATGGACGAAGATTACCGCCAAAAGATGGAGATAGCATTTAACTGGTTTTTAGGAAATAACAGGTTACATCAAATTATATATAATCCATGTACCGGCGGTTGTTATGACGGATTGGAAGAAACGCATGTAAACCTGAACCAAGGTGCTGAATCGACCCTTAGTTACCTAATGGCACGATTAACTATAGAAAAATATAAAAATGAATAGTAAAATCAGGAAATCAATTGCTGTAATTGTGGCTCACCCCGATGACGAAACATTATGGGCCGGGGGAACGATACTGGATCATCCGACGAATAACTGGTTTATTATGTGTCTTTGCCGTGCAAGTGACCCCGAACGGTCGGCACGGTTTAAGGATGCTTTGAAATTATTGAAAGCAAATGGTGTTATGGGTGACCTGGATGATGGTCCCGATCAACATCCGTTAGATGAAAATGAGTTGGAGTCTGAAATCCTGCGGCTATTGCCGGCTACTCATTTCGATTTGATACTGACGCATGATTCGGCAGGAGAGTACACAAAGCATTTACGGCATGAAGAAGTCAATAAAGCCGTAGTAAACCTTTGGCATAATGGAAAGATATCTGCTGACGAGCTCTGGACATTTGCCTACGAAGACGGGAATAAAGCCTATTTTCCTAAAGCAATAGAAAATGCCAATATTTTCGAATCACTTTCTGAAAAGACCTGGCTGAGAAAATACAACTTAATTACCAAAACCTACGGTTTCAAGGAAGACAGTTGGGAAGGAGAAACAACTCCGTTGGCAGAAGCTTTCTGGCAGTTTAAAAGCTCACTTCATGCTATGACCCGGGTGAAGAAACCGGATAATGATATAAATATAAAGGCAACCTGATGGATCCCTCTTAAATTTTCTCCGTTATTCGTTCGTAGTTCAGAGGGGGTTCGGAGAGGGTTCAGAGAGGTATACCTCTATGAACCCTCTCCCAAGTCTCTCGAAAATCACTCCGATTCCAATTTCAGCGTAAACCGGTGAAGCAGGTATCCAAAAGGCTGAATGCTAAGGCTGCAAATTATTACGGGAAAAGACGGGTATTCCGGAGAGGATCGGAGTCCTATAAATAGCTTATGGTTTGATTGATATTTAAATATCAGGTCGAAAAATATACTAAATTGAGAGATAGTAACCTAAAAGCAACGTATACATGCTTGACAAAAGTAAACTGAAAACAGGAATAAACTGCATTACAAAGGTGCCAATGCAAATTATGGACCCAATTGTCCGAAAAGCATTGGACAAACCTGAAAACGAATTAAAGATTTTCCAAACACAAGATATTGAAACATTAAAATCATTGTATTATGAAAGTATTGGTACTCTATGAATATCCACCCACACCAGGAGGATTAGCGACACAGGGAGACTTGTTATATAAGGGATTGATGGAATTGAGCATTGACGTTCATGCAGCACATTTTGAGTCGGATCAAGAAAAGGAATGGTATTATCGCTGGTTTAAGCCTGATGTCGTAGTGGGAATCGGGTACTGGGGATATACACCTCATTTGGTTCTTAATCCTCAAAAATTTGGCGAGTTGGCCGTTCCCTGGTTAGTATCCGATGGCTATATTGCCAATTACCAGGATGTCCTGAATGCACTTCCGCTAATTTTGGTTACCTCCAACTGGGTAAAAGAAATGTATGTGCGCGATGGAATTAATGGCGATAAAATTGAAGTGCTACCTGTTGGCTGCGATACCGACACGTTTAAACCTTACAGCAGGAATGATCCGAAAATTATAGCTGTACGCGAAGCATTGGGTATTGCACCCGATGAGCTAATGATTCTTACGGTCGGGGGAGATGCTGCTTCGAAAGGAGGGCAGGAAGTGATGAATGCACTTGCCATCATTGATAATAAAGTCCCTAAATGGAAATATGTATGTAAGGTATGGCCTCAGAACCGCACCAAGATTCAAAACATATCGGATGATGAATTGGCTGACAGCCTGGGTATTGAAGATAAGGTCATTTATGCCGTCAATACGATTTCACGGAGCTTTATGCCTTACCTGATAGGTGCCTGCGATATTTATGCTGCCCCGTCACGACTTGAAGGATTCGGTATGCCACAGGTAGAGGCAGGAGCTTGTGGAAAACCCGTCCTGAGTATAAATGCTATGGGCATGCTGGACACGCTTGTTCAGGGCGAAACAGCCTTTCTGGCAGGAGTAGCAAAGAAAATTGTGGTGAACGAAGTTATACTTGGTGCCGCAGCAGGATTTGAAGAGGGTCATAAAGTATTGTTTGATACGCCTCGAATTGTTGATTACCGGGCCGATGTACCGGATATTGCGAAATACATGTTGAGGCTCATGAATGATGAACCATTACGGGAAAAGATGGGAAAAGCAGGACGTGAAAGAGTCGTCGCCAATTTTGATTACCGTGTGGTAGCCAGGAAGTTTGTACAGATTATGAATGACCGGTTGGGAATAAAATAATGAAATAATATGGTGATGAGTTGATAGGTTGATCAGGTATTGAAGTCCGGTAAAAACACCGGGAAGAATCATAGGATTCACTAAAAAAGCTGTATCGTATCATTTAATTATCAGACTCTCTCATCACCATGTTATCATATTAAAATATTAAAATATCATGCAAAAAATAAATCAGGAAATAGAAGATGCAAAGAAAGCCGCTTTAGAAGTGTTGCTTCATAATGCTCACGGCCCCTTTATGGGACTTCCCCGCACAGCAGGTTGGGGGTATCCGGAACCCTATACACGCGATTTAATGTTCTCTATCTTTGGAATAGCCGTTTCAGGAAATATAAAACTGTTGGATAGTATTCGAAGAGTACTCGAAACGCTGGCAAAAAACCAAAGTGAACACGGACATATTCCTTCGTTGGTACATGATAGTGAAGACCGTGGTTCGAGTGATACAACGCCGTTGTTTTTACTGGGGGTAGGTATTTTTAGAAAACTAACCGGTGAACCGGAGTTTCTGCATGAAGCAGTAGAAAAGTCGCTTGTCTGGATGGAATATCAAAGTCCATCGGACCGGTATATGGTTGCCCAACAACCTACCAGTGACTGGCGTGACGAACAATGGGTGTTGGGATATGGCCTGTTTGTAAATACTGTAGTGTATAGTTACCTCCGGCTTTTGGGGCTGAATGAAAGGGCTAATCATGTGCAACAGGAGATGAGCCGTTTTACCATTACCGGAGGAACCATTCATCATCATGTCCATGAAGGGTTGGTGGTAAAACGTAAGCCATATTATGCCATGTGGTCGTATAAAATACTAAGCAGCGAACGCTTTGATTTACTTGGCAACAGTCTGGCTATATTATCGGGGATTGCATCACCAACTCGAGCCAATGAAATGATTTCGTGGATTGAAGAGGAGTGTGCAGCTATGCGTGAAAGAGGAGAGTTGGTTGTTAATTTGCCACCTAACTTCTTCCCATATGTTAAGACAAATGATCCTGAATGGAATGAACGATATGCCGAGTTTAACAACCCCGGCGATTACCACAACGGGGGTATCTGGCCGTTTATCAGCGGCATTTATATTGCGGCTTTAGTGGCAGCTAAAAAGTATACCCTTGCAGAAGAGAAACTGAAAGTATTGACTTGCTTTGTAAAAATGTCAAGGACCAGTGATGTTGATTTCGGATTTAATGAATGGATAAAAGCCCAGGATGGGAAACCAATGGGTCAGGATTGGCAAACATGGAGTGCCGCTCTTTACCTGTATGCCGCAAAATGTGTGGAAGAAAAAAAGACTCCGTTCTTTGATGAGATACGCAATTATACAGCAGAAAAGTAAGATCCGGTATTCCGCTTGATCTCAAAGAAAGAAGAAACCTGTGAATAATGCAACTTCTATAAAGAATTATGTAATAATTCGTTGGTAATATATACCGAACTTTGAATGCTGAGAAAAACTATTCACAGTATAAAACAATGATAATGAAAACGAATGAAGTTTTACAAAAAGACGTTCAGGATGCCATCAAATGGGAACCATTATTGAGTGCCGCCGAAATAGGTGTTATTGCAAAAAATGGTATGATTACGCTTACAGGAACTGTTGATACGTATGCCGAGAAATCGGAAGCCGAAGAAGCCGCTAAAAAAGTAACAGGTGTAAAAGCTGTTGTCGAAGAAATTCAAGTAAAACCTTATAATTCAGGGAAAAAGAGTGACAGTGAAATTGCCACAGAAGTATTGAATGCCTTAAACTGGAGTTGGGAAATTCCAAATGACAGAGTGCAGGTGAAAGTGGAAGATGGTTGGGTAACCTTATCCGGAAAGCTTAACTGGAATTATCAGAAAGAAGCGGCCAAAAAATTGGCCACGAACCTTGTTGATGTTAAATGGGTAACAAACAACATTAATATTCAATCAGACACATCGGCTAAGGTAGAAAAAGAAGATATAGAACAGGCATTTAAACGGAATTGGTCTTTAGATAACAAGGATATTTTTATTCATGTTTCGGATAACAAAGTAACATTAACCGGGACTGTCCATTCGTGGTTTCAAAAGGACGAAGCCAGTAGGGTTGCCTGGAAAGCACCCGGAATTAAGGCTGTAGATAATGAATTGAATATCGATTATCAGGAAATTATATAAAAATCAAGAACAGGGAGAATACATCTTCTTTCTGTTAGTCCTGTTAATTCCATACTATATATTTTAAAAAGGGAATTAAGAAAGACCTAAAATAACAATAAATTAGTCACTTTAAAATTTTAAAATTATGTACGACGGAAATTATTTTTGGGGAATGGATCTTATTTGGTGGATTATATGGCTGTCTTTAATTGTTTGGATATTTGCAATACCTTACGATATACCCGGTCAGCGAAGGAGGAAAGATCAGCCGCTTGACATTTTGAACCGACGCTTTGCTTCAGGAGAAATAACCAAAGAAGAATATGAAGAGAGTAAAAAACTAATTGAAAACGATTAACCGATAATCATTTAGCAAATTAAAATTGCTTGCTTCTTAGTTGTAACTATATCATAAAGGGTACGTATTTAAAATTTATCAGTTCAATAAACTACTATTGCATATGGAAATTATAAACTATCATAAATATCTGCTTGTCAGACAAGCAGACGATGAAGAAATGATTAATCTTCCGGGTTATCCTGTTTATCCTAATGGTGAAGATATTTATATTCAAGGTAAGGAAGAGGAAGAAATTGATCCTGAGCAAGTATCTAACATAAAAGAAGATGATGATGCCGGCAAAAACAATGAAAAAGATTTTGAAGAAGATTTATCCGGTGAAGACTTAGATGTACCGGGCTCCGAATTAGATGATAATCAGGAAGACATTGGAAGTGAAGATGAAGAGAATAACTACTATAGTTTAGGTGGTGAAGATCATGAAGATTAGGAAGAGGATTCCGGGAAATAAAGGCCGTATAACTCAATCCGTATGATCATTAGCTCCTAACTATTGCCAATGATAGATTAATATTAAACATTATGATACACGACAAGGTCAAGAGAATATTGATTGCATTAGATTACCATCCAACAGCTTTAAAAGTAGCCGAAGTAGGTTTTACCATGGCAAAGGCTATGGGAGCTGAGGTTGTCTTGTTGCATGTGATCATGAATATGTTAACCTATTCGTTAACCTATTTAGAAATGGGACCATTGAAACTAGAGAGTGTAAAAGATTTGGAACAGGCGTCACAAGATTTTCTTGAGATGTCGAAACGACATCTTGGAGATAATATGATTCAAACGATTGTAAAACAAGGTGATTTTGCAATATCGATATTAAATACTGCCAAAGAAATGGCTGTTGATATAATTGTTATGGGCTCACACAGTACAAAATGGCTGGAAGAAATCGTAATGGGAAGGGTCACCAATGAAGTATTACAACAAACGAGTATTCCTCTTTTAATTATTCCTACCAGAAAACAGGATAAAATGAATACATTGATTTCATTAAAAAATTAAAGCGTTTATATCTAATCAGACAATGAGAGGGTTAAGTTAAGAACCGAAGGCTTCAATAACAGCAGGTCTTCAACTCTAAAAACTTCCTTTTCATTGCATTAGATGGTATGCTATTTTATTGTTTGATGCGCAATTGTTGAATCCTTTTTATAATAAGTATGTGATAAAAATTAGTTTATAATAAATTTTATATAGTTAATAATCAAATTACTACCGAGATTGACTAATCATCTATTCGGGGTATAAAACAAAGAATCTTTATCAAAGTAGTCTTTGGGGTTTAACCATTCTTTCTTTAATCCAACCGGAACTCAGGAATATGTCCATTGATCAGACATTGGAAGGGTGAAGTTAAGAACCGAAGGTTTCAATAAAATCCGGTTTCCAATTCTAAAAACTTATTTCCCATTATGTTGAAGGTTTCTATTAAACTCTTATCTTTATTTGTCTAGCAAACAAATTAATATTCCAACTGGTTTTTGTAACAATCTATATTATAGTTGTCGAGAAATGTGTGAACTATATAACTTTTCCATATTATTGTGTAACATTTACATTGTTAGAGTTATATAACTTTGTTTTTCAAACTTATTTGAAAGTGATCAAAATAATCATTAATATTAAAAATTACGATTATGAAAGGAAATGAAAAATTAATTACCGTCTTGAATTCTCTTTTGGCTGATGAATTAACTGCAATAAACCAGTATATGGTTCATTCTGAAATGTGCGAAAGCTGGGGCTATTCAAAACTTCACCAAGTTATCAGGAAACAGGCAATGGACGAAATGCACCACGCTGAATGGCTTATTGAACGAATTATCTTTCTGGATGGTGCCCCTACAGTATCTAAACTCAATCCGATAAAGATTGGTAAAACTGTTTTAGAAATGATTAAAAACGACAACGGTGATGAACTTGATGCAGTTCGCTCCTATAACAATGCCATAAAGCTTAGTCGTGAAGTTGATGATCAAGGTTCTGTTGATATGCTTACCAAGATACTCAAAATGGAAGAAGGGCATGTCGATTGGGCCGAAATACAACGTGCTCAGGTTGAACAAATGGGTCTTGAAAACTATCTGGTTAATCAAACTGAAAGTTCGGCAAGCTAATCTATAGCTTTTTAAGCAAATGTATTGAAAAACAAAAAATAACTATCTAAAATTATAAGCTTATGCCATCATTAGCGGCCATATCAAAAATTGAGTTTCCTTTTAAAACTGATCAGCAGGAAGTAAAACAATATGCAAAAGAGTTATTTGCACCTTCTTATCCGCAAGTGGAAAGAATGCTGGGTGCATTTGAAAATACAGAAATAATTACCAGAAATTTTTGTAAACCACTTGATTATTATTCCACTCTACATACTTTTCAGGATCAGAATGCAGAATATATTCGGATTTCTCTTGAATATTCTATAAAAGCAATTGAAGAATGCATTGCTTCTGCACATCTGAATAAGGATGAAATCACGGATATAATCTTTATTTCCACCACAGGACTTTCCACACCCAGTTTGGACGCACTGATTATTAATAAAATGAGACTGAGTCAGAATATCAGTCGTATGGCTATTTTTGGTTTGGGTTGTGGCGGAGGAGTTTCAGGTTATTCAAAAGCGAACATTTTGGCAAAAGCGAATCCGGATGCAGTGGTTCTATTGGTTGCAGTGGAATTATGCTCTTTGACTTTTTTACGAAATGATTATAGTAAGAGTAATTTCATAGGTTCCACTTTATTTGCCGATGGAGTGGCTGCCTGTCTCATTACAGGAGATAATCATATAAATAAAACTAAAAAGACGATTACATTTCTAGCTACCGAAAGCAAATTGTATTACGATTCGCTGGATGTTATGGGTTGGGAGTTTCTTGATGCCGGATTTAAAGTGCTGTTTTCCTCAGATATTCCAACCATTATTAAAAAAAATGTAAATAATGATGTGACATCATTCTTAAATAAGAATAATTTAAAGATTTCGGACATTAAAAATTTTATTTTCCATCCCGGAGGAAAGAAGGTATTAACAGCTTATGAAGAAGCTTTAGGAGTAAAAGGCGATTTTCTGAAAAATACCCGGGAAGTGATGAACGATAATGGTAATATGTCCAGTACAACGGTTTTATACGTATTGGAAAGGTTTTTTAAACATGGCTTTGAAAATGGTTATGGCTTAATGGTATCCATGGGTCCTGGTTTTTCATGTGAGATGGCTTTGCTTCAAATGAACAACCACTAATATGGATTTTGCACTTTTTATATCATTTGTTATTCTTCTGAGAATAGGAGAACTAATCCTCTCGAAAAGGAATGAGAAATGGTTGTTGCAACATGGTGCGATTGAATACGGACAAAAGCATTATCCATTCATTGTAGTGCTACATGTGCTATTTATCGTTTCCATGATTATTGAATATACAACAAAACAAACGAAAACTTTCAATCCATTTTTGCTTGTTTTCTTTCTTTTATTTCTGATATTCAAAGTTTGGATCATATTATCGTTAGGGAAATTCTGGAATACAAAGATTTATCATATTCCAAGTTTCCCCTTAATAAAAAAAGGACCATACAAGTATTTTAAACATCCAAACTATCTGGTTGTAGTTGCTGAAATTGCAGTTATTCCCTTAGTATTTGGGTTATATTGCACCTCAATTGCATTTACGGTACTTAATTTTATTATGTTATCTGTAAGAGTTAAAGAAGAAAATAAGGTTTTAAAAATTTGAAATAGACTATTTAATTTACAATAAAGAAAATACTAACATGAAACAACATATTGTAAAAATTAAATCAACAGAACTCATCACCCATGACGTGTTGAAAATTATTACCGAGAAGCCTCACCATTATAATTTCACTCCCGGTCAAGCTACTGAAGTTTCTATAAACAAACCCGATTGGAAGGGGAAAAAGAATCCTTTTACATTCACTTGCCTTCCCGACAATGATTTTCTCGAGTTTTACATTAAAACATATCCTACGCATAAAGGTGTAACCAATGAACTTTTGAAATTGAAAAAAGATGATGAGTTGATTTTACGCGATGTGTTTGGTGCCATCACATACAAAGGTGAGGGTTTGTTTATAGCCGGAGGTGCAGGTGTCACTCCGTTTATTTCCATTTTCAGGTATCTTCAGTCAAAGAATGAAATTGGTGATAACAAACTCATCTTTGCAAACAAAACAAAGAAAGACATAATTCTTTTAGAAGAATTCAAGAAACTACTGGGCAAGAACTTCATCAGTATTTTATCAGATGAAACGGTCGAAGGATATGCACACGGACAAATCAATGAAGATTTTCTGAAAGTATATATTAATAACTCCACCAAAAATGTTTATGTATGCGGACCTCCTCCAATGATGGATGATATACTTAAACAATTATCAAAATTAGGAATTGATAAAAATACAATTACAGTGGAAAAAATGTAAAGTTCGATAATTTAGTCTCTGATTTAAAAAACACAACTCTATGCGTTATTTTGGAAACAATATTAAGTTGATTGTAAATAATCTGGTGGTCAATTATACGGATGAAGGACCGGATGAAGGGCCGGTTATTATTTTTATTCATGGTTTTCCTCTTGATAAGTCGATGTGGAATAATCAGATAGAAATCCTGAAAAAGGATTATAGGGTAATTACGTATGATATTCGTGGACATGGAGAATCTGATACAGGAAATGAGTGCTTTTCGATAGATCTTTTTGCAAACGATTTGATTCGCTTAATGGATACTCTCAGGATAAATAAAGCGTCACTTTGCGGCTTATCCCTTGGAGGGTGTATCGCCTTAAATACCATTGAAAACTACCCTGAACGTTTTGATTCACTTGTACTGTGCGGAACTAATTGTTATGCAGACTCCCCGGAAGTAAAAGTAACACATATAAAGGCTGTAGATGATATTATTCAACATGGTGTCGGTAAATATGCCGATGAAAGTGTAAATACTCTTTTTGCCCCGGAATCATTCATGAATAGAACAGATGAAATTATATCTGTTAAAGAGATAATATTAAACACATCTATGCTGTCACTTTGTTGCACCTTACTGGCATTGTCAAAACGAAAAGAGACATGTGATAACCTATCAGATATAGATGTACCGGTTCTTATTTTGGGAGGAGAGAAAGATACAATTACACTCATGGAAGTAGCAACCAATATGCATAAAAATATAAGAAACTCCATGCTACACATTATTGGACATGCTGGTCATCTAAGCAATCTGGAGAATCCCGAAGAATTCAATGAACAATTAAAACAGTTTTTTGCAAAGGTTTATAGTGAACCGGCAATTAGTACAGACGATAATAACTCTATACTAAAGCAACTGAGCCATCAGTTGAATATATTTTTATCATTTAAACCTATATAATCATGGAAAAGAAAAAACTCACCACAGCAAGCGGTAGACCATATTCCGAGTTTGAAAACTCAATGACAGTCGGTAATCGCGGACCTGTTCTTTTGCAGGACTATTTTCTGCACGAAGATATGGCACATTTTAATCGTGAACGTATTCCTGAACGTGTTGTTCATGCAAAAGGAACAGGAGCATTTGGCACTTTCACAGTAACTCATGATATTACGCAATATACCAAGGCAAAGATATTTTCTGAAATAGGCAAACAAACAAAGATATTTGCGCGATTTTCAATTGTTGGAGGTGAAAAAGGAGGAGCTGACAGTGAAAGAGACCCGCGTGGTTTTGCACTCAAGTTCTATACCGAAGATGGTAACTGGGATTTGGTGGGCAATAACACGCCTGTTTTTTTTATCAAAGACCCGAAAAAGTTTTCGCATTTTATTCATACTCAAAAGCGCGACCCAATGACCAATTGTAAAAGTCCGACCATGATGTGGGATTTTTATAGTTTGAATCCCGAAACCTTGCATCAGGTATTGATACTTATGAGTGACCGGGGAACACCATTTTCTTACAGGAATATGGATGGTTTCGGAAGTCACACCTTTTCGCTTATCAATAAAAACAATGAACGAGTTTGGGTGAAATTTCATTTCAAAACAGTACAGGGAATTAAAAACTTCACGGAAAAAGAAGCCAATGAAATGAAAGGGATTGATCTGGACCAAGCCCAACGAGATATGGTGGATGCTATTGCAAGAAAAGATTTTCCGAAATGGGTGTTGCGAATTCAGGTGATGACGGATAAACAGGCGAAAACTTTCAAATGGAATCCGTTTGACCTTACCAAAGTTTGGTTACACAAAGATTTCCCATTGATAGATGTAGGAATCATGGAACTGAATGAAATTCCTGAAAATTATTTTCGAGATGTAGAACAGTCTGCTTTTGCTCCGGCACATGTTGTCGATGGTATTGGCTATTCGCCCGATAAAGTGCTGCAAGGTCGTTTACTTTCATATCCTGATGCTCAGCGTTATCGTTTAGGGGCTAATTACGAACAGATTCCTGTGAACCAATGTCCTTATGCAGTTATAAATTACCAACGTGACGGACATATGCAGACTGGCGAAAACGGAGGAGCAAATCCGAATTATCGACCCAATAGTTTTGATGATATTGTTGTTGACGAAAGTTACAAAGAACCGCCTACGCCTTTAGAATCAGATATAGCCTATTGGTTCGACCGCAATGAAAACGATGATGATCATTTCACGCAACCTGGTTTGTTGTATCGCAATGCAATGAATGAGCAAGACAGAATTAATCTGATAAGTAATATTGTAAGTTCCATGAAAGGTATTAACGGAGAGAAAAAAGATGAAATTATTAACCGGCAATTGTGTCTTTTCTTCCGTACTGATATTCAATTAGGAATATCAGTAGCAAAAGGATTAGGAGTTGCCATTGACGAAAATGCAATGGATCATTCTCTATAAATTTTATATTTGATTCAATGAAAGGCTACTTTCATTGGATATAACATTATAAGGAGTTATAACGATTGTTAGCTTCGCCACATAAAAACGCTACAGAAACAAAATGAAAAAACTTGAAAATAAAACGATATTTATAACAGGAGGCTTATCCGGAATAGGAAAAGCTTGCGCCATTGCAGCAGCAAAAGAAGGTGCTGATATTGCTATTGCCGATCGGGAAACCGTCACAAATATAAAAGGAATGAACGAAATAAAACTGGTGCAACCCAACGCCATTTTTATTGAATGCAATGTGTCTGTATATACTCAGGTGGAAGCCGCTATTCAAAAAGTGATAAGCCTGTTCGGACACCTTGATGTGGCGCTTAACAACGCAGGCATTGGAGGCAAACCAAGTAAAATCGGGGATATGGAAGAACAGGCATGGCTAAAGGTAATTAGTATAGACTTAACAGGGGTGTTCAACTGCATGAAGCATGAACTGGTTCAGATGGCAAAACAGAAAAAGGGGGTTATTGTAAATATATCGTCAATTTCAGGAACAGTAGGTTATGCCAAATCAGCGCATTATGTTGCAGCAAAACACGGCATAATAGGGCTTACACAAACTGCAGCACTCGAATATGCCACAGAAGGAATACGAGTGAATGCAATTTGTCCGGGTTTTATCGAAACGCCATTGCTTAATAAACTGGATCTCAATAATAATACAGAGTTAAAACAACTTCTTATTGATGTGCATCCCATGAAACGTTTAGGTAAATCGGAAGAAATTGCAAGCGGTTTTATATTTCTAGCTTCAGACGATAGTTCGTTCGTAACGGGAATAACGCTCAACATTGATGGTGGCTATTTAGCACAATAGAAAATCACGTATAAATTTAAAAACCATGGAAAAATTAATTGAAAAAACAACTGCAGGGTTAGCGAGGGCAGAGTATATCGAAGTGGAACGTTATGTGCACCTTCATATTACCGATGCCGGCGAAGGAAGACCTATTGTATTAATACCGGGTTGGCCCCTCAGTGATGAAATGTATGAATACCAATATAGCGATTTAATGAATAAAAAATTTCGTGTTATTGGTATAACATTACGCGGATTTGGCCGGTCGTCTAAACCTTATGGAGCGTATAATTACGATATTCATGCGCGCGATATAAAAAGTGTGTTGGATCAATTGGATATTCAAGATGCTGTTCTGGGTGGCTTTTCTATGGGGGGAGCTATAGCTATTCGATACATTGCAACCTATAATGCAGCTCATGTCTCTAAGCTTGTGTTAGCCGGTGCAGCAGCTCCTATTTGGACACGACGCAAAGATTTCCCGTATAACCTGTCTATAAGTGCAGTAGATGATTTAATTGCGTTGAATCATAAGGATCGACCGAAGCTACTCTCAAATTTCGCAAAGATATTCTCTGCTACTGAAACCACTCTGAATGAAGGAATTGGTAAATGGTTGAACGGGATTGAATTAGTTGCCACAGCTCATGCCACAGGTCAATGTTTATATGCTTTGCGTGATACTGATCTGAGAGAGGATATAAAAAAGATTAATATTCCAACCTTAATTCTACATGGCAAAAAAGACAAAATATGCTCTTTTGATTTGGCAGAACAAATGAAATCAAGAATTAAGAATTCACAGCTTATTCCTTTTGAAAACAGCGGTCATAGCTTATTTCTGGAGGAAACCCAAAAATTCAATACAGAACTAATGAATTTTGCACAAGAATAAATTGAAGTGGCATTAGTGCCTAAAATACTCAATAATATAAATTTAAAATATAATGGAAAAGCAAGGAAACAAAAAAATTGTGGCTGTTATGGCTACGGATGGTTTTGAACAATCGGAATTTAAAAAACCGATAAAAGCGCTTAAGAAAGCAGGTATTTTAGTCGATGTGATATCCTTGAGGAAAGGAAAAATAAAAGGTTGGAAAAACACAAAATGGGGCAATAACTTTAAAGTAGATGTGACTATTGAGAATGCACTATCTACGGATTATGATATGCTGGTGCTGCCGGGTGGTGTGCTAAATACAGATGCATTACGTACAAATGAACCGGCTATAAAATTTGTATCTGAATTCTTCGAACAAGGGAAACCTATCGCGGCTATTTGTCATGCAGGCTCGATCTTAATTGAAACAGGATTATTGAAAGGAAAACAGCTGACATCGTATAAATCCATTAAAACAGATCTGATAAATGCAGGCGCAGAATGGAAAGACGAAGAAGTAGTCGTGGATAACGGACTTATTACAAGCAGATACCCGAAAGATCTTCCGGCATTTTGTGAAAGAATGATTAAGGAAATAGAAGACGAAATTCCTGTTCGTGTAGACGAATAGAATTGAATGAACAAGTAAAAATAATTTATTCAAAGAATCACTAATCAGTTCTGTTTTCAATAGAAATTGTGGTATTAGTGAAAAAATCATAAATTATTAATTATACGTTACTTAATACCTGACTTATGAGTAAAAATGTATCGGATCAACTGGTGGAAACTTTAGTTGCAGCAGGAATTCAACGAATTTATGCCGTGACAGGAGATAGTCTTAATCATGTAAATGAGGCAGTGCACCGCAATAGTAAGATCAAGTGGATTCATGTCCGGAACGAAGAGACTGCCGCTTTTGCAGCCAGTGCAGAGGCACAGTTAAATGGTCTGGCATGCTGTGCCGGTAGTAGCGGCCCGGGGCATGTTCATCTTATCAATGGTTTATATGATGCGCATCGTTCATCAGCTTCCGTATTGGCCATTGCATCCACTATCCCGACTAAAGAATTTGGAACTGATTATTTTCAGGAAACAAACATATTTAAGTTGTTTGACGATTGCAGTTGCTATAACCAAATGGCTACCACAACAACGCAATTTCCCCGAATGCTACAGGCTGCTCTTCAACATGCCGTGCATAATAAAGGGGTAGCTGTTCTTGGTTTGCCGGGTGACATTACGAATCTTCCTGCGGAAGAGGCCGAAACCACAACCACGCTTTTTCGTAATAAATCTATCGTCAGACCATCTGAGAATGAACTTTTGCAGTTGGCTGAAATAATAAACTCGCACCAGAAAGTCACTATCTATTGCGGACTTGGGGCTGCGGAAGCACATGATGAAATTATTCAGCTTGCCGAAAAAATAAAATCACCGATAGCTTATTCTTATAAAGCAAAGATGGCGATTCAGTATGATAACCCCTATGAGGTGGGTCTTACCGGGTTACTAGGGATTCCTTCTGCTTATCAAAGTATGCATGAATGTGAATTGCTTATATTATTAGGAACAGATTTTCCGTATACCTCCTTCATGCCTGTTCACAATAAAATTGTACAAATAGATATTAAACCTGAAAACCTTGGACGAAGAGCAAAACTCAATCTTGGACTTTGTGGTGATGTGAAAGATACGCTGCAAGCCATCCTGCCTTTTATAGAAACGAAAGAAGACGCTAAATTTCTCAATCGGCAATTAAAGTTTTACCATATAGTCAAAAAGAATTTGTTTTTCTATGTAAACGATCCGGGTAAACTAAATACGATTCATCCTGAATATGTAGCTTCTGTGATAAATGAGTTGGCTGACAAGGATGCCATATTTACGGTAGATACAGGAATGTGTTGTGTATGGGCTGCACGCTATATTGATGGAACCGCTGAACGAAAAATGTTGGGCTCATTCAATCACGGATCAATGGCTAACGCCATGCCGCAAGCTATTGGTGCAGCATTTGCCTGTCCCGATAAACAAGTGATTGCATTTTGTGGTGATGGCGGTTTATCTATGATGATGGGTGACCTGATGACGATTGTCCAATACAATTTACCTGTGAAGATTGTACTTTTTAATAATCGTTCATTAGGTATGGTGAAGTTGGAAATGGAAGTGGCAGGAATACCTGACGTTGAAACGGATATGTTGAATCCTGATTTTGTAAAATTAGCTGAAGCAATGGGAATGTACGGAATTCTAATAAATAATCCGGCCGATGTTAGATCAGCATTGGAAAAAACCTTTCTACAGGATGGTCCTGCATTAATTACTATTCAGACTGATCCGAATGCGCTTGCTATGCCTCCTAAAATGGAGTTTGACCAGATGAAAGGCTTTGCTTTTTATATGGGGAAAATGATGTTAAGTGGACGTGTAGATGAAGTTTTTAAGATCATTAAATCCAACTATAAACATTTGGGTGAAGTGATCTGATTAAAAGAATAACTAATTATCAAATTTAAACTAACTAAATAAATAAAATTATGCCAACATTCGGATCACCCTTCTCAGGGTTAGCAAATGACAGAAAGCTTACCAATACGGAGCTCGTAAGAGCAATTCGTTTCATGGTGGCTGCAGAGTATGAAGCAACACAGTTATATCTGCAACTCGCTGAGTCAACAGACAACAAGCTTGTAATTAATGTCCTTAAAGATATTGCAGATGAAGAAATTGTACATGCGGGGGAGTTTTTGAGACTACTCAACGAGCTGGCTCCTGATGAAGCAAAACTTTATGCCAGCGGTGCAAAAGAAGTTGAAGAAGAAATTGAAAAAGGGAAATAATGATACAAATAATAAGCAGATCTCTATTCATTTGATTCTTTATGGCTGAAAACCATATGATTTCTGAAAACATTATTGAAAGCCAATAAACGAGTGCACTACTAAAAGTATTTTTGTATGTTAAGACACAAAGACGCTAAAATTACATAACCTGAAGACAGCAGGTTGCTTCATTGCGTGTTAGTGTATATTTTAATAATTAGACTTATCGGAGAATACTCATAAATTAAGTAATAGAAACCTTTTAAAGTTTTGGATTTTACAGAGTATTCAAAAAACTATTCAATTATATAGCAGACCGGTCATTTAAGAAACTTGGAAAATCCCGGAGAATTTAATGATCAACGAATGACCTTTTTTGCACTGGTTTATTAAGAACCAACAATAAGTAACACCTACAGTAGCAATTCAATACTAAGTCAGCTACGCTACAAGCTGAATATTATTTTGTAAATTTAAATTCAATTCATTATGAAAACAAAAATTAGTACAATCTATTTATTACTGACATTAACAGTTATTACTTTTACAGGATGTTCAAAAGATGGAGCGCAGGGACCGGCCGGTCTTGATGGGCAAAATGCAGCAGTGTATTATTCCGAATGGTTTAGTCCAACAGCTTGGTCAGGTAGTGCGGGCGATTGGTATTTCGATGCTTCAGCACCTGATTTAGATCAAAGTGTTGTAGAGAATGGAGTAGTGTTGGCTTATGTATGGTTAGCCGACGATTTATACAAATCAACTTCGGTTCGACCATTACCCGCTTATGCCCTTGGTGCGAACTGGAGTTTTCTAATTCACCAATATGGAAGTATTGAGTTTACGTGCGATATGAGCTCACAACCTTTTAATGCAAGTGATAAGTTTAGATTTATTGCTATTCCGGGTACATCTACCGCCTTAAAGACGGCATCAATTAAATACAAAACTAAAAGTGATCTGATAAATATGCCCTACAGTGTAGCTTGTAAATTATTTGATATCAAAGATTCTCTACAAATATTGAAATAATGGAAAAGCAATTGAACATGAAATGAGTAGCTGTAATGATAACTAATTATTAAATTTAAACTAAACAACTAAAATTATGCCAACATTCGGATCACCCTTCTCAGGGTTAGCAAATGACAGAAAGCTTACCAATACGGAGCTCGTAAGAGCAATTCGTTTCATGGTGGCTGCAGAGTATGAAGCAACACAGTTATAT
>Ga0302212_1000106_pt1 | contig 39777 bp, 20 predicted proteins | sample II_Fen_N1_1_FD_200235 | JGI IMG/M metagenome (GOLD analysis project Ga0302212, IMG submission 200235) | Peat permafrost microbial communities from Stordalen Mire near Abisko, Sweden - II_Fen_N1_2 | ecosystem: Environmental > Terrestrial > Soil > Wetlands > Permafrost | place: Sweden: Abisko...
TAAATTTAAATTAAGGAATTAAACCCTATCTTGTATTCTCTGTATTTCTATTCTGTTTTTTCGTGAACTTAATTAGTTTTTAATTAATACATTGCAAAAAAACAATCTAAAAATAATTAGGACAGACTATTTTGTAATGCGCAGTAAACCAGGTAGATAAAAATATATTACAACTTATTTTTAGGACACAGTTTTTCCACTCAATAAAAAGGGTGAAAAAGGGGCTGTTTTGAGCAGAACAATATTAAAAATTTAGAAATTTAAAATTGTACAAAGTAATATAATAATGCGATTGCTAAGTTTAATTTAATCCCAACGGTTTGATTAAAATATGGGTGTAATAAAAGATTAAAACGTTAAATACTGAATATTTCAATTATGCATGATGCAATTTGAAATATGTTGATAACGGCATATTGAATTCATAGAGTTATAGCTGCCTGTTTCTTTAAAAATTCATCTTCTTTATTATCATTTCTCTAATTCTACTTTACCAAAATAAAAAACGAATACAACTTAGACGGTGTGGACACTGCGATAGACACACTAGTTCACACTAGAAATACAGTTTTTGCCAATGTTGTCGATTCATAACCTAAAAATGCTTTTTGGTATTAACCTGTTGTGTTCTTTTGTATTTTGTTTTTAGGCACTATTGAGTCATCAGTGGTTCTGTGTTTTTTTATAGTTTTTTTTACTAAAGTAGAACTCATAAAAAACATCTTTCTTTTTTGCATTAAGAATATTCATTCTATTTACATGCTTTTAAGCGGTAAACCAGCCAAGTAATGGTTTTTTTCTCTCATAAAAATCACAATCCCTCACTGAAAAATGAATTGAAACGATATTAAAATCCAGGCACCATGTTTTTAAAACAATCTGGTATACTGATTTTTAATTAGGAGCAAATAAATAGATTTTGTTCTTTTTATCTCCGCCTTATCTTCCGGTTTCGTTTGCATCCGGTTTTGATATAATTAATATATAATCAATAAATAATCAATAAGTAAGCAATTAAAAAGGAAACTTTATTAGATATTAATTATCAATTACTATGTTATTAGTTTAAATTTAATTTGTATTTTTTTTGTTGTGAACAGAATGCGAACGTAATGCGGAGCAAAGCTAGACGAAAGACGACAGTAGGTTTGAGGTTCCTTGATCCGGCTAAACTTTTTGTCGTCGAGGAACGAGACACAAAAACGTTTTGTTAGTAACAAAACTGTTATCATACTTACAGAACCGCATTAATTAATTACCTCCAACTTTAGTTGGAGGGTCTAATATAAGAATCATAATATTGCTTTTATCCAAAATGTAAATGACAAATATTCAGATTTATATGTTAAGTATAATTTGATTAAAGTCGTTTTGCATTCACACTTTTAGTTCCAACTAAAGAGGCTGTGTAAAAACGAATAAAGTTGAATAAATTACTTACGAATTGAAAGTTCAGCTATTTATTTAATAAGGTAAATAAGGTTGGGCTTGGTGGGTGATTGGTTTTATACTAAGGTTTAATGCCCGAAAATAAGGTTTATAAAGAATAAACTCTATTTATATTTGTCAACTTCAGTAGAAAATAATCTTCTCTATTTCTAAACCTTATTCCTCTATTTCAATGTTGAGTTTCAATTTGATAGTACTTGGGTTTTGAAATTTTCTTTTTACACAGCTTCTAAAGCTGGAGTCAATAGAAAAAACAGATTAAAAAAAATGTACCTATTGATTACTTCAACCGACTATTAGAAGTCCGAATTGAGTTATTGATTAGCATTCATAAGATTAACAAGGTCGATCTGAACATCTATACCAATCAAATGTTAGGAAATGATGGTTCTTACCTCGGGTTCGTATGTTAACGGAGTTGTAAAGAGTGGCTGAATAGAGTTGTATCGATTTTAAAAGCGGGTTTTAGAGTTTGCCTGTTTTGGGATAATGTATTCTTTTACAATATTATAGAGGGTGGTGGACATCTTCCCTGTTGGGCAATAGTTTTACCCCAGGAATTAAACATTATTACAAATATATTGACCTTTGATTAAAAATGTGTGAATTGTGCAACTTATTACTTAAATTATGTAAGTCGATACTGATTTATTGAAAGTAACTTTGTCATAGAAATTCGGGAATGATGAAACGCGTAACGTGTTTTTATTGCGTTATTTAGAATCCGGGTTAACAAATCTAACACGGCTACATCTGGACGGAACGGGTTAGATAGAGGGAGTATATTCTTTTATTTTCTGAATTGAAAACAGAATAAAATGAATATATTTGTGCATCTAATTTATACTACGAAAAACTCATACTATTGATTCTGAGCGGGTGAAATCTGCAGATATTAAAAAATATGAGGTCGATAGTATGTTTGAGTAAGTATATGATTGAAAATGATAAGGAGTATATATTAGAATTACAGAATGATTCAAATGATGCATTTGAATATTTGTATCATACCTATGCTCCCCGTTTATATGGATTTGTTCATCATTTGACGAAATCGAAGGACCTTGCCGATGAAGTTGTTCAGGAGACTTTTATCAAGATCTGGGAAAACAGAGCCTATATCCGTGAGGAATATTCTTTTAAATCGTATTTGTTTATGATTGCCCGGAATCATGTCCTGAATGTTTTTAGAAAACAAACCCTGATTCATCATCTCGAAGAAAGTGATGTGCTCGAAAATAGCCTGACTTTCAGTGAAAATAATACCGACAAACTTGCGGAGCTGAATGAATTAAGAGCGTACATCGAAAAGGCAAAGTCGCATTTATCTCCCCGTCAACGGGAAATTTTTGAGCTCAGCAAAGAGAAAGGCCTCTCCAATCAGGAGATTGCCGATAAACTAAAAATCACCAATCAAACCGTAAAAAATCAACTCTCCGCATCGTTACACACCCTGCAATCATATTTTGATACCCGAATGTGGGCAATGCTTCCCCTGCTTTATTTTTACATCCATAAAAGTACTGATTTCTGAAACTTCCCCCCTGTTCACTCTCATTTTCATAATTATTAATCATTTTGATATAAAAAAGTAACTTACCTGTCAATATATGTTGTAGAACATAAATTTAATATGGTACGTTTTTCCTCCTCAATTGTATTAGCTTTTGATTTATTCTGAATAGGGTTCGGGTCGGTATAGTCCTGATCAGATTCGGAATTTGTCAAAGTTAAATATTATAAACTAATCTATCTAATTTGATTTTTATGAAAAAAATTACTTCTTTCATTTTCGCAACACTGTTCAGTGTTATGTTCGTATCGGCAGCTCCTGTAACGGGGCTACAGTTCTCAGGAGCAGCAACAAGTTTTATTGATCTTGGTGTTCAGCCTGCTTTTTCTCCATCACAGTTTACTATTGAAGTATGGGTTAATTTTCAAGATTTGAAAGATTCGTACATTTTTGATAATGAGAATTGGGGTACCGGTGCTGAAGGATTTGTATTACACAGTTCAAATTCTAAAATTGATATTCTCATCGGATCGGGTGGCCGGTTTAATTTGACAAGTCAAAATGTTATTCAAAAAAATGCGTGGAATCACATTGTTGCCACTTATTCAGGTACTGAATTAAAATTATTTATAAATGGAGTATTGGATGGAACATTAGCCGTAACTGCCACCATGGTTGCTTCAACCAGTAAACTTTGCATTGGAGAAGGTTCAGTGTGGGGTGACAGACGATTTATTGGACAAATGAGTGATCTTCGATTTTTTAATGTTGTTAGAACAGACGCTGAAATTGCTGCTGACATGACTTCGTCACTTACAGGTACTGAAACAGGTCTTGTTGCAGGATGGAAAATGAACGAAGGCGCTGGAACAATGGTTGCTGATGTAACAGGTGCCTTAAATATTACAAAACCGGCAGATGTTGCCTGGTTTGGCCTTGCAGCTGGTGTTAATACGATATCTAATAATTCATTGGAAATTGCCTCTACTGTTTCTGGTCGTAACCTGTCAGTAACTAATAATACAAATGGAAACGCTCAATTTGCTGTTTACAGTGTAACCGGTCAGAAAATTATGGAAGATGTCGTTGCTTCGGGTGCTACGATCCAAAAACAACTCTCAAACACTAAAGGTGCTTATATTTTGAGAAGTGTAGCTGCCGATGGATCATCGTCGTCGAAGAAATTTATTATTGCTGAATAAATCAAAAAGAGAAAATAAGGATAAAATAGAATTGTTGTTTAGTTAAATTATTTTATTGAAACCTGGTGCTTTTGTGTCTTCCACATTCGGAAGACACAAATTCACAAAGGATTATAACGTTGAAATTTCAGACTTCTTGATTTCTTACTTAATTAGTTGTTGCTATTTATTTCTCGAATGAGAGTTGAACTGTTTAAAAATTAGGGAATAAGGGTGGGTTTTATGGTAGCCGGTATTCTCTTATGCAACTCCTTTATAAATGCTTGAAATTAAGCATTTTAAAAAAGTTACTTTATTGGGGCTTTTTGCGTTCATATTGAGGGACTACTAAGGGTGAAAAAATAAAAATAAGGTTTTGAATATAAGATAAATACAAACTTCATGATTCCATATGCTATTAGTTGTTGCTATTAATTTGTTGTTCTTAGAACTTTATTTATGACTTCAATCTATCAAGAACATAAAACCCTACACTGTTAAATTGCAAGTTGTAATTACCTTAAAAAAACGCGTGTGAAATCATCCTTGTCCTTCATATTATTCACCTTTCGACATGTCCTGCAGGTTACGAGGGCTCTTCTAAAAAAACAAAACACCGGACTTTTAAAATAACTTCCGGACTTTCACACTAAATCGTTCCAACGAACTATATACCCAATACATCAAATTAAAGAACTCATGGATAAATCGAAATTGTATCAATTGTTGTCAGCCTTTCTTACACAAAAAAGTGCAAAAGCCGGGAATAAGGAGATGGATCAGCTCATCCGTCATACAACTGATGAAGAACTGGGTTCGGTGTTGTCCGATTTGTGGGAAGATTATGAATTGACCGAATCGTACGACTCAGAAATAAAGGCTTCATTCGCCATGCTGAAACACAGGATCCGGCTAAAAAGAGTGAGGATGCACACTGTTCGTTTTGCCAAATATGCCGCTATCTTCCTGTTGCCGGTTTTATCAATTATAACAACGTATCTATTGATTGAACGGAAAGACTATCGCACTGAAAATACATACTTCACCGTGCACGTTGATCCGGGTAAATCATCCGATGTGACACTGCCCGATGGGAGTAGGGTGGAACTGAACTCCGAATCGAGCATCAGTTACAACAACGATAATAAATTGCATCAACGCAGGGTGAGTTTGCAGGGGGAAGCTCACTTCAAAGTCACCAAGAATCCGAAAAAACCATTTGTTGTGAGCACTACTTTTTTTGATGTTGAAGTATTGGGAACCACCTTTAATGTGAAGACTTACGATTCGGATGATATTAATACGGTATCCTTGATGGAAGGAAAGGTCAAACTGACCACCTTGAATGAGGGAAAAAATACCAGCATTTACCTTACCCCGAATCAAAAAGCAATCTATAATAAAAAAACAGGGGAGCTGACGGTAGTTCCCATGGATAAGTACACCGAAACGGCCTGGATGAATGGAATACTGGCATTCCATACCGAATCGCTCCACAACATTAAACTGGAACTGGAACGGAAATACAATGTCCATATAAGCATGAATTATCCTTCCATAGAATACGATTCGTTTACAGGAGTTTTTGCGAATGAAACACTGAAGGAGGTATTGGATAATCTGAAAATCCATTATGGTTTTGAGTATGCCATTCACAGCAACAAAGTGAGCATTTATCAGGGGAAAAAACCAATTCAATAGATAAAAGAACAAAGAACAAAGAGCCAAGAACCAAGAACCAAGACAAAAGAACAAAGACATAAGACATAAGAACCAAGAATCAGGATAAAAGAAATTCATGAACCACAGTAGGGCACAAAAGAACCAAGAGCCAAGACAAAAGAACAAAGACAAAAGAACAAAGACATAAGAACCAAGAATCAGGATAAAAGAAATTCATGAACCACAGTAGGGCACAAAAGAACAAAGACAAAAGAACAAAGAGCTAAGACAAAAGAAATTCATGAACCACAATAGGGCACAAAAGAACACAATAGAGAACACAAAAGAAATTCAAGACAAAAGAAATTCATGAACGATAATAGGCAACAAAAGAACACAATGGAAATTTAATAAAGACTATTGAAAAAAAACGAATGCAATGTTCCTTTTATTTCACTTAATTCTATTGTGTCTTATGTGGTTAGATCTATGATTTTTGAAAGCGAATTCAAGTTAACCTTTAAAATAAATACATTATGCAAAAACAGAATACGTCATAACCTGTCCTTTCGATTTTAGTTAATAATTATCGTGCGCCAAAAAATATGCGCCAAGTGTTTTACTACAAGCAGTACAAACTACAATCTAACTATCAATGAATATATTTAAAATCAACAAACCAAAACAAGGACACAGGAGATTCGTTTTTCTTTCCTTCCTATTCCTCTTGTTTGTGGGCTCAGCTAACCTTGAAGCTCAGAATCGTAAAATAACCCTCTCCGTGGAAAAGGTAAGTTTACGTCAACTTTTTAATGCAATTGAAAAACAAACCGATTACAAATTTTCATATCGCGATTTAATCCTGGACGACTTGAAAGATGTTTCTGTCAACGTTGAGTCAAAAGGGATTTCACAAGTTCTCGATCAGGTATTGCCTGCTAAAAACCTGCAATATAAGATGCAGGGAACGAATATAAACATCATCCGGAAAGCAACAACAGCGACCCTTGGTAATTTGATTACTGTAAAGGGAAATGTAGTGGACGCGACCGGACAGGCACTTATCGGAGTTGGAGTCCTTCAGAAAGGATCGTCTAACAATGGAAGCGTGACCGATATGGATGGCAATTTTTCACTGACAATCCCGTCGGGTGCAACCATCAAGCTCACCTATATCGGCTATCTATCCGAAGAAGTAGTGGCTAATGATGGAAAGCTTTTAAAAATCAAATTAACGGAAGATTCCCAAAAGCTGGATGAAGTCGTTGTTATCGGATATGGTACTGTTCAACGCAAAAGCGTAGTAGGTGCCGTGGATCAAATCAGCGCCAAGAAAATTGAAGACCGTCCGGTCAGTAACCTGACACAAGCTCTTCAGGGGGTATCGGCGAATCTGACGATTCAACAAACAAGTATGAATCCGAATGACAACAAACTGAACATCAATATTCGTGGTGTGAGTACCATGAATAACAACGACCCGTTGATCGTTATTGATGGACTGGTGACCAGCCTGGGAAGTTTAAGTCAGTTAAATCCTTCGGATGTAGAAAATATTTCTGTATTAAAGGATGCCGGTAGTGCCGCTATTTATGGTTCACGATCGTCGAACGGAGTAATCCTGGTAACCACTAAAAAAGGGAAATTAAATACCAAGCCGGTTGTCCGCATGAATTCCCTGGTAGGTATACAGAGTCCGAATGTCCTGTATAAACCTGTTTCAGGATATGAAAATGCCATCCTGAAAAATATTGCAGCCAACAATACCGGAAATCCACTTCCTTATTCACCGGCTCAGATACAGGACCTGCAAAAGAACGGAGCAAACAGCAAATGGTTTCTGGATGATATCCTTCAGAATGCTCTGCAACAGAATTATAACTTAAGCATTAGTGGTGGTAGTCAGAATTCGACCTACATGGTATCGGCCGGTTACGTCAACCAACGCAGCAACTTTGTGTCGGGGAATAATCCAAGCTATGGCATGGAACGTTATAACTTCAGGACGAACCTTGTAAACACATTGGGGTTATTCAAACTGACCACCATTATGTCCTACAACCGCAACGAATCTAACTCTCCGAATGCCGATACCGGCAACCTGATGGCTGATGGCGGACGTATTCCGAATTACTATTATTACAAGCAAAAAGCAGCGAACGGTCATTACCTGATCAACGATGTATTGTCGCAGTTTACCCCACTGGGTTCACTGGAAGCTGCCGGTTCGAATAAATACGATACCGATTATTTAAACGGGAGCATGAACGCTGAAATGAAAATCACAAAAGGATTGACGGCAAAAGCGATGGTCGGCCTTGATTTGAATGCCAATCACCGGGCTACCCGATCGTTACAGATTCCTTATTATGCCAGTGAGGATGCAACTACACCCTCCATCTATCAGAATATCGGAGGAAAGACCAGTGACTGGAATCAGAAAGAATACACCATCAATACACAGTTTTTACTGGATTATGACCGAACTTTTAACGGATCGCATCATGTCAGCGGATTGTTGGGTGTATCCAATGAAAGTTACTCCAGGTATTCCAACGAAATATGGATGAATTATGTCGACGCTAATTTAGGAATCCCGACTTCGGAGACTGCTTTAGCGGGTAATATCGGAGGTAAAACAACTCCCATGAATACAACATTGAGCGATATTGCATCGATGTTTGGTCGTTTATCCTATTCCTATAAGGACAAGTATTATGGGGAAGTAAGTTTCAGGTATGATGGTTCCTCCAAATTTGCATCCAATAACCGTTGGGGATTTTTCCCATCGTTATCAGCCGGATGGAGAATATCCGGAGAATCGTTTATGGATTCGTACCGTACAAATGTAGGGGATCTCAAATTCAGAGGGTCTTACGGAATTTTGGGAAATCAGAATATCAATGATTATAATTTCCTGACCACTTATCAAAATTATGATAATCAATATTCATTCAATGGCACCACAGTCAGTGGAACCGGATTTACACTGGGAAATCCTATTATTACCTGGGAACAGTCAGCCAATTTAAATGTTGGATTTGATGCTACTTTCTTTAGTAATAAGTTGTATGCATCATTCGATTATTTTAACAAGGTAACGTCTGGTATTTTACTTTATCCTGTCAACCCATCCGTATTGGGAACGGCAGCAGGAATGGAAAACTCCGGTGAAATGCAAAACCGCGGTTGGGAATTGACCATTGGATATCGTGCAAAAACAGGTGATTTCAACCATAACATCAGTTTTAATCTTGCCGACTCGAAAAACAAAGTACTGGCATTTACAGGAAATGAACTTATTCACTCCGGTGACAGTAAATCGGACATTATTCGTGTAGGAGCACCTTTTGCTTCTTATTTCGGATATAAAACGGATGGGTATTTCAAAAGTTATGAAGATGTTCAAAACAGTGCATTGCCAGTAGGAGAGGATGCTTCACAACTGGCACCCGGAGACGTAAAATATGTCGATGTGAACCATGATGGAGTTATCGATACGAAGGACCGCCAGATACTGGGAAATGCATTTCCACGCTTCACCTTTGGTGCTACCTACGAACTTGAGTGGAAAGGCTTTGATTTAAATATGTTAATTCAGGGTGTTGGAGAAAGAACCATGTTTTTACGGGGAGAGTTAATTGAACCTTTTCATGCCAATTACTCGTACACCATGTATCAACATCAAATGGATTTCTGGACTCCAACCAATACCAATGCCCGCTGGCCAAGACTTGCACTTTCGGGTTCAACATCGGATGCAAACAATTACGGGTTCAGTTCAGAAACTCAGCTCCTGAATGCTGCCTATATCCGGTTGAAAAACATTGCTATCGGCTATACGATTCCTAAGAGATTTACCAGCCGTTTTGGAGTTCAAAAGCTTCATGTAAGTGTGAATGCACAAAATCTGCTGACACTTTCACCGCTGACATTCTATGATCCGGAATCAACAGAATTTACTAATAACATGGGTGGTCCCAAAGGTGCCGGAGCCAATAGTGGTCGTAGTTATCCTACGCTTAAATATATTGGGTTCGGATTGGATTTGGAATTTTAAAAAACAGAATTATTATGAAACAGAAACTTAGAAAATATTATATTGGGGTCGTTTCGATCATCCTGCTATTTCTTACAGCATGTAACGATCTGAATCAGGTTCCCACGGGCGAGTTTACGGATGATACCTATTGGTATTCGACAGCTAAGGCATCCTATGTCCTGAACATGGCATACAGCCAAATGATGGGAGATGGTTATTTTTTCGCCAACGAAGCTTTATCGGATAATCTTTTTGTGACCAGAACATCTGATGAAAAACTTATTTCATCAGGAATTGCAAATGCTGCAACCGGACGATTTGCAAATGAATGGTCCGATTGCTACGGTGGCATTAGAACCTGTAACACCTTCCTCGAAAATGTGGATCGTGTTCCGGATATGGACGTGACCCTGAAAGCCAGAATGAAAGCAGAAAGTCGTTTTATCAGGGCTTCCCTCTTTTTCAGACTGACCAACTGGTATGGTGCAGTGCCCTTATTCAGTAAAAATCTGACAGCTACCGAATCTAAAGTGATTGGACGGACTTCGCATGCCGAAGTACTGAATTTTGTACGTACCGAACTGGATTCAGCTATTTTAGCGTTACCGGCCACATATACCAAAGCCGATATTGGCAGGATTACTTCCGGGGCAGCTACTGCATTAAAAGCAAGGACTTTTTTGTATGAAAATGATTGGGCCAATGTGGTTGCTGAAACTCAAAAAATAATTGACAGCAAAACGTATTCGTTATTCCCTGATTATGCCGGTTTATTTTCGATAGCAAATGAAAACAATCCGGAAGTGATTCTGGACATGGAATATGTACCTACTCTACGTACCTGGAGCGAATATTTCGATTATTCACCTCCTTCGGCTGGACGTCGTGTGAACCAACAGTCGCCAACCCAGGAACTGGTTGATAACTACATGACATTGAATGGTGATTCTATTCAACAAGCCGGTTCAGGCTATGATGAAGCTAAACCGTATGTAAACCGCGATCCAAGACTTGCAGTAACCGTACTTTTTGATGGCGGCTTATGGAGAATGCCTGATGGCACCGATCTGACGATTAAAATTAAACCGGGAAGCGGGACTGTTGATGAATATAAATCAGGGAGTGGAAACAATTCATTGTCCGGTTATTATATGAAAAAATACTACGATCCTACTTTTACAGGAAGTTATAGTTCGGGACTTAATTTAATCCTGATTCGTTATGCCGATATCCTGTTGATGTATGCAGAAGCGAAAAATGAATTGGGTGTGATGAATCAGACCATTTGGGATCAAACGATCAAACCTATTCGTTTGCGTGCCGGATTTACAGATGTCAATGCAACTGATTTTAAAGCATCCTGGACACAATCAGACTTAAGAAAGATTATCCGCAATGAACGTCGGAGTGAACTGGCCCTTGAAGGTACCCGTATCTTTGATATCCGTCGCTGGAAAACCGCCGAAACGGTTTTAAATACGTATCCTCACGGAGCAAAATTCAGCGAATCGGCTATTGATAACGGCTATATCCGTCTGGACAAACGCTCATTTAATCCGAATCGGGATTATCTTTTTGCAGTACCACAGGCCCAAAAGGATTTAGATCCAAATCTGGGACAAAATCCGGGATATTAATCGACCTCAAATTGAATAAATAACAATCAAAATTTAAATAATATATTTTATGAAAACATCATTTGTTAAAATAGTATTGTTCGTCTGTGCAGTTCTCTCGTTGACGGGTTGCAAAAAAGATGAGACCCTGAAAAATCTGAACGTAGCAGCTGTACAAACCCTATATGAACCGGTTGACAATAAGTCGGTCGTATTAAAGGCTTCTGCCACTGCCAGTGTTTATTTCGAATGGGAACCGGCTTTGTCGGAAGATGGAACACTGACTATGTACCAGGTTGCTTTTGACAAGGTCGGAGGTGATTTCTCCAAGCCACTCTTTGTAGTTACAGCAGATGGCAACGGAGCCAATTCGCATGCCACCATCACACATAAACAAATCAATAAGATTGCAGCCATGGCAGGGATCCTGTCCTCTGAAACCGGTAAAATGATCTGGACCGTGATCTCTTCGAAAGGGGTGAATCCAAAAATCGGTGCAAAATCAAATACCCTCGAAGTAACCCGGTTGGCCGGTTTTGCCGATATGCCTGCCAGTGTTTACCTGACAGGTGAAGCTACTGAAAAAGGAGCCGACCTCTCAAAAGCTGTTGCAATGAAATCGGTTTCAGATGGTGTATTTGAAATTTATACTCAGTTGACAGCCGGTAAAACCTATAATTTTACAGATGCTAATGCGGGTACCCCAAGACAATTTTACACAGATTCGAAAGCTGTATTGCTCGAAGGAACAACCGGAAGCACTGTTGCTACTACCGGAGTGTATCGTATCAACCTTGATTTCTCGATTGGTGCATCGACCATCACTCAGGTTACTAAGGTAGAGTTCTTTTTCTGCCCATTGAATGTATTCCAGTTTTCACTCGATTATGTTGCCAACGGTGTCTGGACAGCTAAAAGCAAACCAATCACCTTTAAGCAGGAAAGTTGGGGAAGAGACCAACGTTACAAGTTCAGAATGTCAACTCTTGATGCTACCGGTGCCACTGTATACGAATGGTGGGGTGCTCCTGCCAGTCTGGACTCAACACCTACAGGACTTGATAGTTATTATTATCTGTTACTTGTTGATGGTGACCAGTGGAATAATAAATTCAAGTTTGCCGCTGAAATGGACAAAGCTCTTGTTGATATGAGCGTGATTATGAGTCCAAACGGGGCATATACACATTCCGTAGTAAAAGTGGGAGTTCAATAATTTACAAAACCGTTGTTTGGGTGGCATTCTCAGGGATGCTGCCCGGACAACAATTTTAAAATAGAAAACATGAAAAAACTTTGTATATTATGCATAGCTTCCATTGCATTGCTATCATCCTGTAATGAAAATTACGATAATGTGATAGTCACAACAGATGGATATGCCATAAACTGGACTGCCGCAGCAGATAGCAGTACAACGGGACTGATCACCAATTTCTGGAATCCGACAACCCAATATTTTAATGATGCAACTACCGGAAGCAATTTCCAGTACTGGCCGCAGGCTCATGGGCTGGACGTGATGGTGGATGCGTATCTCCGTACTAGCGATGCGAAATATAAGACCCTTTTTGACCAGTGGTTTATTGGTGTTCAAGCCGGAAACGGCGGTTCATTCCTGAATTATTTTTATGATGATATGGAATGGAATGCGTTGGCATTACTTCGTACCTATGATGCTACCAAAGACGAAAAATTCAAAACAGCTTCTATTACCATCTGGAAGGATATTCAAACCGGATGGAATACACAAGGCGGTGGTGGTATAGCATGGACCAAAGGTGCCCCTGAAAGTAAGAATGCCTGTTCGAACGGACCTGCCTGTATTCTGGCTGCCCGGTTGTTTCAACAATTTGCCGATCCATTGGATAAAGAATGGGCTTTGAAAATCTACGACTGGGAAAAGAGTGCACTCTTCAATCCTTCTACCGGTGCAGTCAACGATAATCTGAATGCAGCAACAGGAGTGATAAGTACATATGTAGCTACTTACAACACAGGAACTTTTATTGGTTCGGCGGTTGAATTGTTTAAGATTACCGGTGAAAAAACCTATTTGAATGATGCGGTAAAAGCTGCTAATTACACCATCAACAAACTGACAAACAATAGAATATTGAATCAGGAAGGCAATGGTGACCTGGCATTATTTAAGGGAGTTTTTGTTCGTTACTTCACTGAACTGATTCAAACTCCGGGTTTAGACAGTGCTACTAAGGACCGTTTTGTGCTCTTCCTAAAATTCAATGCGAATGAATTATGGCATTCAGGGACAAATAAGAAATTCGTCACGTTTACTTCCAATTGGACAATGGCCCCAAATTTTCTGTCCGAGACGCAATACAATGCCCAGTTAAGCGGATGTATGCTGATAGAAAGTGCAGCATTGCTGGATAAAGCAGGTGCTTTTAAATAAATTGCATCCGTAAAGGAGATACAATTGAGCAATTTGAATAAAGTTGCTCAATTGTTCTTTATATGATAAAATTAAAAATCCGGTTCAAAAGTTCTTAAGCCACTCAAAGTTGGATAAGTTAAAATGTATATTTTGATCCCTGTATTTTGATTCATCTCAACCAACTTTACCTTGTTTGATCAATTTGTATTGTAATATGGATAGAATTTCACGCGAATAAAAAATCAATAACCGTGTAATTTATATATTTTTGTTCCATCTTCCGGCAAACAGATTCTTGAGTAGAATCCTGTAAGCCTGTCTATGAAAATAATGTCCGGTCAAAACAGAAAAATTAAATCAAGGATATCTAAAAACACTAAAGAATGAGAAACAAAAAAAACAACCTCTTGAAAGCAAAATTCATGTTTCTAATGATGCTTGCACTTAGTCCAATTTTGATGGCACAGACTTTTCCTAAAGTCAGGGTCGACGAATCGAAACGAAATTTTATAAGTCCTGCCATTGAGAAAGTCATTGTACAAATGCAAAAAACCATCAAAGATCCTGAATTGTCGTGGATGTTTGGTAATTGTTACCCCAATACGCTCGATCGGACTGTTACTTTCTCAATGAAAGATGGTAAACCGAACACCTTTGTTATCACCGGAGATATTTACGCCATGTGGTTGCGCGACTGCTCTGCCCAGGTTTGGCCATATATGCCGTACATGAAACAGGATCCTAAATTGCAACAATTAATTGCCGGAGTAATTAATCGTCAGGCAGAATCGGTATTGATCGATCCCTATGCAAATGCCTTTAATTTTGGAAAAGAAGGCGGTGAATGGATGACCGATAATACAAAAATGCGTCCTGAATTACACGAACGCAAGTGGGAAGTTGACGGACTCTGCTATGTAATCCGCCTGGGATATCGGTACTGGAAACTGACAGGTGATAATACATGTTTCGACAGCCAGTGGGTTGATGCCATGAAAGTGATTGTCAAAACCTTCAAAGAGCAACAACGTAAAACCAGCCAGGGACCGTACAGCTTTATGCGTAAGACAGAAAAAGCATCAGATACCCAGTTTGGTAACGGATTCGGTAATCCGGTCCGTCCTACAGGAATGATTTGTTCTACTTTTCGCCCATCGGATGATGCCACAACTTATGGTTACCTGATTCCTTCCAATTGTTTTGCAGTAGTCTCTCTGAATCAACTGGCAGAGATGGTAAAAAGCATCAAGCATGATGACTCTTTTGCAGCCGAATGTACTGCATTGGCAAGTGAAGTGGATGCCGCAATCAACAAATATGCAATTGTCAACCACCCGAAATACGGGAAGATCTATGCTTTTGAAGTGGATGGTTTCGGGAATTATCTGATGATGGATGATGCCAATGTCCCTTCGTTGTTATCATTGCCCTATCTGGGATACTTGAAAGCAGATAATGTCATTTACCAGAACACGCGTAAGTTCGCGTTGAGTGAAGATAATCCTTATTTCTACAAAGGAAAAGCCGGTGAAGGAATTGGCGGACCTCATGTCGGACCGGATATGATCTGGCCTATGGCAATTATTATGCGGGCCATGACTTCCAATAATACAGCTGAAATAGAAAAGTGCCTGCATACCTTGAAAACCACCCATGCAGGAACTGGATTTATGCATGAAACTTTTCAAAAAGATGATCCTTCTAAATTCTCACGATCCTGGTTTGCATGGGCAAATACCCTGTACGGTGAATTGTTGATCAAAATAGAAAAAGAGCACCCTGAATTATTAAAAAAGACATTTTAAGTACGTTCGGATTCAACAAAGATTCTTTATGTTGCTGTGACTTGTACCCGGTACTTGTCACAGTGACTTATTTATGTCTTTTGACCAGTTATTGAAGAATTGCGTAGTGATATTTATTAGAAAAAAAGAAATTGTTTAGTTATAGGTATGAAAAAGATTGTTTTCGTTTTATTTTGTTTAATACTGCCCTTTGTGTGCAATGGCAGTATTCATTTGAATCCATTTGTTAGTCTGTCAGACAGCACGCTAAATTTAATTATCCGGTACTATTCTTCACAAGAAGTAGAAAATGCTTTCAATGAAACCTATCCGGTGAATCCAAAAAACAACGCCACGTATGTTGTTGGTCAGGATACTCTCAGCAAAAAAAGAGTGGCTTATTTGTGGCCGACCTCAGGCGTTTTCTCAGGGGTGGTTGCCCTGATCCATAATACGAATGATGTCCGTTACAGGAAACTGTTGGATACGAAAATTATACCGGGACTTGAAAAGTATTACGATACAACGCGCACACCGGTATGTTATCAGTCGTACATTACCAAAGACGGTAGTTCGAACCGCTATTATGATGACAATGTGTGGCTGGTGATTGATTTCGCTCACCTGGCTGAAAGTACCAAAGATAAAAAATACCTGGATAAGGCCGAACAGATCTGGAAATTTGTAATCAGTGGCTGGGATAGTAAATCAGGGGGTGGTATTTATTGGTGTGAACAGGAAAAGAAATCGAAAAATACCTGTTCGAATGCCCCATCAGTCGTGGCAGCTGCAAAATTATATGAGCTGACAGGGAATATCAAATACCTGAACTGGGCAAAAAAAATATATGCCTGGACCAAACTTACACTTCAGGACAAATCGGATTTCCTGTATTACGACAACATTTCCATAACGGGTAAGGTAGCAAAAAATAAATATGCATACAATTCAGGCCAAATGCTTCAGGGTGCGGCGTTGTTGTATAAAATTACCAAAGAAAAAAAATACCTCACCGATGCGCATCAAATAGCCGGATCAGCCATAACTTTTTTTACGGAGGACATTGTACGTGACGGGAAAAACTACCGCGTATTCAAACAAAAGGGAGCCTGGTTTGTGACTGTTCTTTCAAGAGGCTATTTTGAGTTATATGCCATTGATAAAGATCCTCACTATGTAAATTTCTTCAAATCAACGATAGAATATTTAAAGCAATATGCCCGGTATGACAACGGGTTGTTCTATGGTGACTGGAGTGGAAGCAAACCTGATACATTCAAATGGTTGCTCGATCAGGGATGTATTGTCGAATTGTCAGCTAATCTAGGTGGAATCTGATACAACCAATCAGATCAACAGGGAAGTAGTAAAAGTCGAAAAGATTACCCGTAAATAGTACACATCACAAACAAGTACTAGTAGATATTTGATAACTATAAAAGCCGGCATTTCTGTGCACAGGCAATTATTAAGTGTTCATTATTATTTACTTACAACCGATATCTGTAAAGAAATAAAAATCATTTATTTAAAATTAGAATCTAATTAACCAGTAAAAAATTTAATATGAGTAAAAAATCTCCTGTCTGGAATACGCTTCCAGTCCTATTTGGCTTTTTTATTATGGGTTTTTGTGATGTCGTGGGGATTACTTCCACGCACGTAAAAGCAGATTTCGGTTTGAGTGACACCATGTCGAATATGATTCCTGTCGCATTGTTTTCCATGTTTTTACTTTTTTCTGTACCCACAGGAATCTTAATGAACAAAATCGGACGGAAAAAAACGGTTCTGCTAAGTAATATCATTACGGTCGTAGCCATGTTCATCCCTTTAATCGGGTACACTTTTATTATGTCGTTGATAGCTTTTGCTCTTTTAGGAATTGCCAATACGATTTTACAGGTTTCTTTAAATCCGTTGTTGACGAACGTGGTTAAAGGGGATAAGCTGACGAGTAGCCTGACCGCAGGACAGTTTGTAAAGGCTATTTCTTCATTCAGTGCTCCTTTTATTGCCATATTCGCGGCCAATCAACTGGGTAGCTGGCAAATGATTTTCCCTATCTATGCTGTCATCACCTTAATCTCAACAGTCTGGCTGATGTCTACATCAATCGAAGAAGAACCGGTTCAGGAAAAGGCTTCCTCATTTGGAGAAGTACTGAGTTTGTTAAAAGACGTACGGATTCTTCAGCTTTTTCTGGGAATCCTCTTTGTAGTGGGTGTGGATGTAGGTTTGAATACAGCTTCTTCAAAAATTCTGATCGAACGTTGCGGCTTATCAACTGCCGATGCAGGTTTTGGTCCAAGTATGTATTTTGCTTTCCGTACCCTTGGAGCATTTATGGGTGCTATTCTGTTGGCAAAATATTCTTCGGAGAAATTCTTCAAAATCAATATTGTGGTTGCTGTTCTGGCATTAATCGTACTGATTTTTATTCCCGGTAAAATTGCTATTTTCGCCATGTTCGGAGTTGTCGGATTTACGATTGCAAATGTATTCCCGATCATTTATGCTAAAGCCATTCAGCTTCGCCCGGATAAAGCCAATGAGATTTCAGGACTGATGATTACAGGTGTGTTTGGTGGTGCCATCATTCCTTTCTTTATGGGATTGCTTTCTGATGCTTTTAACTCCCAGGTTGGGTCGGTCATTGTTATTTTGATTAGTGCCCTATATCTGTTGTATTGTGCTTTCGTACTGAATACGAAAAGAGCTTAAAATTAATAAGCTGGCACTGAAATAAAGAGCAAATCAGAGGATATGTAAAGTATATGATCGTTTAACAGGCAATTAAAACAATCACTTTTTACGGTCTATAAAATAGAAAAGCAATCCTGAAATTCAACTGAATTTCAGGATTGCTTTTCTGTTTTACTCCGTTGGGGACATTCCCGGTACTGAATGGGGGTTATTTCCTTAATTATCGGTTTGTAGTTCATGATTGTCGGATACAATACTTCCTTTCCCTTTGCTGAAATAGAAAAAAACAGACATCTAAAACCCTGCCTGTTTCAGTAGAGAAAATCTGTCTTGAGGGATATATATTGGGAATACGAAGAATAGAAAGGCGATTTCTGAAGACTGGAGAATCAACTGCCAACTCCCATAGAAGATCCTGTTCCTACGGAATAAGATATTTTAAATGTTACCCATTTCCTTAAAATGATCAGAAGTGTTGATTTTAAAATACAGGGTGATAAAAGATCGTGCATCCAGAGAATAAAGATAGTGTAAAGTTGTTGATTTTAAATGTACTAATGTGTATGAGAGATTACTACATTTTAAAATTTTCTTACTTGAATAATATGTTTCAAGAATAATTCAAAGTGCTTATTCAAAGTTATGTCCTCCATTTTATGGCCATTATTTATAAAAGGAAACTATAAAAACCTTATTTAACTTATCCGCATATAGGTGGATGTAAATGGTATAAATAGATTCTATTTATACCATTTGTCATTTGATAATTCCAAAATGTCATTTATCAAAGTTTATATGTCAAAAATTTCATTCCTCTTGACTTTTATATCCTCTATTTTTGTAACGATAATCTAATATAACAATTTTGCACATTCTTCTTTTACAATACTGTAAAGATAAAATTATTTTAATCAACCTGTTTTGATTAAAATTTAAAAAAGAAAATACAATGGATTCATCACACTTTCATATAAAAACAAGGATGATTATGTCCTTTTTAATCAGCTATTTAGGACTGAGTGAAAGATGCTATGCCAATTCAAACAGTTCTTCATATTCCACCTCCCTTTCAGGATTTAATGCATTGCCTATCTGGTTTGCCGATTTTAAAAAAATAAGTGATCCGATCATGAGTATCCCCCTCGGTGATGCTATCCCCCTGATACAACTCCAATTAAATACAACACTCAATTTCACGTCTATTGTTGTTCGAAATAGTGAACTGCCTGCTATGCTAAGCACGGTTACGGGTAAATTATTTCTCAGAAGCAGGTGTTTTGAAGAGAAAAATATTGATTCGTTACCGGTCATTTACTGGAAATGTTCAATGGGATTCTTTTGAAAGTTGTTAACCATTCATGATTTTAAATTTCTAATACTATTAATTATAAATCCAAAAGACAATTTATGAAAAAAATCAACATCTTTCTTGGTTTTCTAATGCTGATCTCAGTCAATTTTAATTCGGTGTTGGCCACTGAAAATTCGAAACTACACCCCTACGGTGATGCAGATTCAAATGCTGCTTTATTAGTCTCTGCAGGAACGTATACTGATGCTCAAAAGGCACAAAAAGCGATTTATCACAATGAAGTAGCTTCCAACTGGAAATTCGGAACCTATGAAACAGCAACTCAAAAATTCTCAATCTTTACTGATGCCACCGCATTTTGGGATGGCGGGCAATGGGGAACCGCGAAAACAGGTGGTATCTGCCCGATGGTATGGGATGGGCATTCTTTTGTGAATAATACAGCTTTTTCACCGGTGGTTTTCTTTATTGCACCGGCAGATGCTATTTACAAAGTGAATACAAATTTTGAATACCAGAGTGGAAATGCAGCAACTGAGGGATTTACATTCTTCCAATTTAAAGCAAAGGGCGGGTCACCGGTTGTGAATATGAATTTCGGTAAGAATTATACAGCAGGTAACAGACAACTTACATCAAATTTCTTTGTCAACTTACATGCCGGCGATACAATTACCTTTAATCAGTCCTATACGATATGGGGTGATCCGTTTTGTCAATGGACTAAATTAGAAGTGTTGGGAAATAATCTGGGAACTCCTTTCACGACCACAGATGCAACTGCATCGGGTGCGTATTTTAATAACTATCCGGCAAAAAATTACAAACTGCATGCTTATGGTGATGCCGATTCGGATGCCGCTTTACTGGTAGCTGCAAATGCATACGGAGATGCACAGACAGCACAAAAAGCAATTTATCACAATGATGTGGCTACTTCCTGGAAATTCGGAACTTATGAAACATCAACTCAAAAATTCGTTATCTATACACCTGCTAATGCAACCTGGAAAGAAGGTTCACAATGGCAGACTTTAAATGATGGGACATCTCCGTTGGTTTGGGATGGACGTTCTTTTAATCACAATAATGGTTTCTCACCGGTGATTTTCTTTGTTGCACCCGAAGCTGCAATTTATAAAGTGAGTACGATCTTTGATTATTTAAGTTCAGATGCTAACACGAAAGGTTCAACTCTTTTCCAGTTTAAAGCAAAAGGGGGAACGTCAGTTGTAAATATGAATTTTGGAGGAAATTATACTGCCAATAACAGAACACTTACATCTGATTTTTTTGTAAACTTACTTCAGGGAGATACGATTACATTTAACCAATCCGGTACAATTTGGGGTGATCCGTATTGTCAATGGACTAAATTAAAGGTAACGGGTGATAACAACGGAACTATTTTTACCACAACAGAAGCTAATGCATCAGGTTTTTATTTTGACAACTATGTTGTTGTAACTGATTTCTCATTTTTAAATACAAAGATTACCGACTCAGAAACCCTGTTAGGATTAAGCAACAACAAAATAGGTACCTACCTTGCCGGTTCAATCACTTCATTTCAAAATGCGATTGATGCCGCTAAAAGTTTTGTTTTAAATCAATCCGGTGCCACTCAACTTGAAATTAATGCGCAATTAGCAGCCTTGAGTTCGGCTTATACCACTTTTTCAGGTAGTTATGTTGGATTAGACAATTACAGGCTTTATCCATATGGTGATATTGTTTCAGATGCAAATGTATTAGTGGCAGCAGGTACCTATACTGACACACAAACTGCAGAAAAAGCAATTGTTCATAATGATATCACTTCTAACTGGAAATTCGGTCAATATGAAACTGAAACTCAAAAATTCTTAATCTATACAAAAGATAACTCTAAATGGGAAGAAAATAAACAATGGGTGTCAATTAACAATACTTCTCCATTTGTGTGGGATGGACATTCTTTTGTAAATAATGCAGCTTTTTCACCGGTAGTTTTCTTTATCGCACCAGTTGCTGCCATTTACAAAGTGAATACGATTATTGAATATCAGAGTGGAAATGGAGACTCTCAGGGGTTTGATTTCTTCCAGTTTAAAGCAAATGATGGAACACCGGTTGTAAATATGAATTTTGGTAAAAATTATACTGCTGCCGACAGAACACATGCATCTGATTTCTATGTTAATTTACATGCCGGAGACACAATTGCATTTAACCAGACAGCTACTGTATGGGGTGACCCATTTTGTCAATGGACTAAATTGCAGGTAATGCGGGATAATGGAGGAGTCGCATATACCGCAACTGATGCAACGGCATCGGGTCTGTATTTTAATCATTATGAAGTCACTGCTTTAGATCAAATTGGAACAACTAAAATGAAGATTACGAACGTCGAAAACGGCATACGTATCACGCTTGACAAAGCAGCACCGGTGTCAGTTTACAATCTTGCAGGGATGACAGTTAAGAATTGTAATGTAAATTCAGAAGCTTTTATTTCACTTGCCAGAGGAGCGTATATCGTAAAATCAGGAACTGCAATTCAAAAAGTAATAGTTAAATAATGAACGCACTATTTTAAGTGTTTCTTGAATTCCGAAGACATTCAATCCCCTCTCAATTTGAGAGGGGAATTCGGGAAAAGAGAGTAACGACACTCTGTTAAAAACTTTCTTGGTTCGCTCAATCTGCTAACTCAACTCCTCCTATCCAATATAAACGTCAGGATAAATTCAAAAATGGTTAATAAATGACGTGCTCGCTTTTATTTCGATTAGAAAGATCACTCATCTCAAAACAGAATAATTTCAAACAGGAATAAAACAGATTAAAACAGACAAATATAATCATATTAAAAATTCAAGTTGGATATCGGCTTAATACACTTTCTACTTCTTTTGATAGCTGTGAATCAAATTTCAAAATATTTTTTTTATAAAACTACAATAATTACTGAAACATGAAAAAACTACTGGTGATCATTTTTGTTACCATCGCTTCGGCCTCCTTTGCCCAAACATGGACTAACCCTTTTAAACTCGATCTTGGCGACCCCTATATACTGAAGTACAATGGTACTTATTATTTGTATTCAAGCAATGATGAAGAACAGAGATTAAGATGTTATACATCAAAAGACCTGATTAACTGGTCGGATGCTATTATCTGCTCAAAAGATCCTGTTATTAAAGGAGCTTATGCCCCGGAAGTGAAATACTGGAACGGATTATTTTACATGTATACCTCTCCATATGGCAACGGTCATTATGTCTTAACGAGCACCAGTCCGACAGGGCCGTTTATTGCAGTGACCGGAAATCTTGGAAAGGTGATTGATGGGGATGTCTTTATAGATGATGATGCAAGCTGGTATTTCTACCATGCCGATGGTTCAGGTGTGCTTGGATGTGCTATGCCTACACCGACCTCGATTGGTGCTGATGTGAATTTAAACACACAAATGGATGGCCAATGGACGGAAGGTCCTAGTGTCATTAAAAGAAACGGTACTTACTACCTGTTGTACACCGGTAATCACGTATTATCTCCGGGTTATCGGATTGATTATGCAAAAAACATAATCGGACCTATTAAAAAGTATACACCGCAAGCTGCTGAGAATCCTGTTTTGGTCAGTAGTGAAGGTTCTTTAGTGGGTCCCGGACATGGAACAGCCTTTATAGGGCCTGACCTGGATACTTACTATTTTTGCTATCATAATCTTACAGCCAATGTAGGAGGAAGTCCAACCAGATTTCTTGATATTGATCGCATGGCCTGGAACGGGGATAAGCTACTCATTCTTGGACCAACCTACTGGCCCCAACAGGCTCCTCAGTTGGCAAGTACGGACTATTTAAACAGAACAGATGTTGGGACTGACTGGACAATGCCTAATGGCGGTAATTGGGGTATGAGCAATCAGGAACTGATGGTTCAGGATGTTATGAATGAAACTTCAGAAACAGTACACAAAGCAATCTTTTCAGCAACAACCGCTTCAAATTATACCGCTGAGTTTACAATTAAAGAACCGGCAAGACAAAACAATTCGGCAAAGACAGGGGCTGTTTTCAGCTATAGCAACGAACAGAACTATGGGATTGCAGTATTCCACAGTTTCACCAATCAGTTGGAAATAAATTTTTTAATAGACAATATTTGGGGAACCTCCCAGTATTTCAACCTGCCAACAGGCTTGAATTTTACTGTGTGGCACAGCATGCGAATAGAAAAACAAAATTCCAGTTACAAGTTTTATGTTGATGGACTACAAAAAGCTTCCCTGATAAGCAACCTTCCGGGAGGGCGTGTAGGATATTTGACCAGCTGGAGCACAGGAAACTTTTCATACATTGCATTAAGCAACAAAGTGAACGGATCGGGGATTTTCGATACCTATAAACCTATACCGGGCAATGTTGCCGCTGTTCATTATAACACCGGGGGTGAGGGTGTAGGTTATCATGACCTTACTCCGAATAATACAGGAGGCCAATACATCCGGAACGATAGTGTTGACATCAGTTCAAATTCAGAGGGTGGATTTCATATCAGCAGTAATCAAACCGGCGAATGGTACAAATACAATGTAAATGTTGAATCTACCGGCGTTTATAATGTCGGGATCAGGTATGCCACAACAAATACCACTTCTCAGATTAAAATCTGGCAGGGAACCACCGAAGTGACCGGAGTGATTAACCTTCCTGCTACCGGAGGATTGACTACCTGGCGAACTCTTACGATTCATGGCCTGAACTTAACATCTGGTAATCAGACACTCAAAGTAGAAACCATTGCCGGTGACTTTAACCTTTACGAAATGCAGTTTAAACATGGCGAAAATGAAATAGTTACTAAAACCGATCATTTTGATACGAAATACAGTTCCGATTGGAACTATAGTGATGGGAGCTGGACCATTGAATCCGGACAAGCCAACATAAATGGCTTTGGCAAAAAATGTATGGGCAATACCGGTTGGACCGATTATACCGTGGAAGCGGACGTAACCTATATTAATGCCATGAATGCCGGGATCCTTTTCCGGGTCACTAATCCGGCACAGGGAGGAGCAGATAACGATTCAGCAGCAGGTACAGATTTCCTTCAGGGATATTTTGTAGGCCTGGGAAATACATCCGTCACTCTGGGTAAACATAACTATGGTTGGGCACAATTGGCTTCAACACCGGGCACCTATTTGCTGAATACACAGTATCACATCAAAGTAGTTACTTCCGGGGCGAATATAAAAGTATACGTTACCAATATGACCACCCCTAAGATTGATTTTACTGATCCGGCTCCTTTTATCAGTGGTAAGGTTGGTTTGCGTTCGTGCAATGTTCATGCGCATTTCGACAATTTCACGGTGACAACACAGGGTAACTTAGAAACCGGATTAAATGACGTATCTAACAATTTACCTGCAAATAACCTTAAAATGTTTCCCAATCCGGTCAAAGACGTACTTACTGTTTCTACAGCTAATAAATCAGTTGCAAAAATATATAATACAACAGGTCAGTTAATGATTTCACAACTAATTGATGGAAGTAACAACAGGATATCGGTTGAAGAACTGAATAAAGGCATTTACATTCTTAAACTGTATGGTGATGGGAAAGAATATTCAAAAAAAATGATTAAAGAATAGACTGTTTATTGTTTACCGGACAATTTAAAACATTCATAGTTCTCAAACCAACGTCAATTTCAAATGTAAATAATTGAATTGGCGTTGGTTTCAAACGAATAAATCACATTAGACTCTTATTCCGGTTTTATTTCAGAATCAGGATATTGACTTTTTAGAATTGCATGAATAATAAGTAATTAAAATACTTAAAAAATTGTATGTTAATATATTAGAGCTTACTTTTGCCGAGTTCCGGCAATTATTAATTAGTTGTTTTCTATAAACCGATTCTAAATGAACAATTATTAAAAAAACATTTTATGAAAAAAATAAACTCTCTGTTGGCACTCTTTATGCTGATTTCTGTCAATCTGAATGTAGTCTTGGCAGCCGATAATTACAAATTGCAACCCTATCATGATGCCGATGCCGATGCCGCTTTACTGGTAACTGCAAAGATGGATTTACAAAATGCAGAAAAAGCTATTTATCATGGTACAGTTGCTTCTCCCTGGAAATTCGGAAACTATGCCACTGCAACTCAAAAATTCTTCATCTACACCGATGCTAATACTACCTGGGGTGGAACACAATGGTCACCTTCAAGCGGTGGTTGTCCGATTGTTTTTGAAGGACAGTCTTTTCAAAGTAATGCCAGTTTCTCACCGGTGACTTTCTTTGTTGCACCCACTGCTGCTATTTACAAAGTGAGTGCGGTTTTTCAGTATCAGAGTAATTCTGGAAAGGCAACTGCCGGATCTTCCCTTTATCAGTTCAAGGCAAAAAATGGAACAGCTGTTGTGAATATGAATTTCGGTAAAAGTTATACGGATAAGAGCCTTCTTGCCTCTGACTTCTTTGTCAACTTACATGCAGGAGATACGATTGCATTTAACCAGATTTGTATTCTGTGGGGTGATCCGTTTTGTGTGTGGACTAAATTACAGACGTCGGGAAATAATAACGGTGTTGAATTCACTCCTACTGAAGCAAATGAATCCGGTTATTATTTCGATTACTATTTAGTAGGAACGGATTTCTCGTACCTGAATGCAAGGATTACTGCTTCGGAAACATTGATCGGATCGGCAGTACTAGGTACGACTCTTGGAACATATCCTGCAAGTGCTTTTACGATATTCCAAAATGCTATTAATGTTGCTAAGAATTTCGTGTTAAATCAACCGGATGCTAAACAACTCGATATAGTTGCACAATTAGCAAAACTAACCACTGCTTACACCACTTTTACAAGCAGTTATAAATCGTCAGTAATTGTTGCTGATAATGCGGTTGCAGAGTATAAACTGGTTTCAGGACTGTATAATATCCGGCTTAAGGGAACTGATTTATACCTGACAGCTCCTTCAGCAAAAGGAAATACCCCTTCTAACAGGACTACTTATCAGCCTTTACGGAATGCACAAGAACAGAATTGTCAAAAATGGAACATTCAGTTTAACCTGAATTCAGGATTTACAGATCCATCTCGTTATTCATTTGTTTCCGGTATCGATGGCAGTACCGATTGGACGGAAGAAAACGCTTCAGTTGTCGGTCACCTGGACGAAGCCGGATATTTTAGAGATAAGAATACGGCAGATACACAAATTGGTGATGAAGGAATTTATCATAACTTTTCTGTTTACTATGATGGCGCTGCTTACGGATTAAATGATGTGGGATTGAACAGCCCATTAAATATATCAGCAACAGTGAGTGGTGAAATTGTTGCCATGAATTATGAGACGACATCTCCAGTCAGGTTCCTGTATGAATTTATACCAGCTCCTAATGTTATATCTTCATTAGCACAGACAGCGTTGAATACAGTAAAAATTGCGAATGTTGATAATGGAATTCGAATACTTACTGACAAATCAGCCCCGGTACTTATTTATAATCTTTCGGGCATACAGATTAAAAATTGTATTGTGAATCCCGGAGAAGTTATTACTCTGACTAAGGGGGTTTATATCTTAAAATCAGGTAATACCATTCAGAAAGTAATTATCAGATAAAAAAAGGACACAGTATTCCTGTGTTTCTTACTTAACGACATTACCCACCTCCGTTCTCAGTATGAGATGAGAAAGGAGGTGGTGGTGAAGTAATTTTTACTGATGATTAATGTTAAATGAAACTGGTTTAACTTGCTTTGTATTCGTAAGAACAATATCTCAGTATCGTAAATTGTAAACCAGAGTTCCATTTATTAACGAATAAATAAATGTCAGTTATTAGAATCAAGATGTCAAATAGTCCAATCCGCTTAACCTTTTAATCCTCTGTTTTTGTAGGTATTATTCATAAGCTATTGAATGGTTCTGTTTTAGTGAAGTGTTAAATGTTAAAAATATTTTTACCCTGAAATTTATAATTAAAAATTAAAGAAAGACGATTGAAGATCTGAATATTTTTCCATATACCTGACTCTTAAAAGTATAGTAGAGAATGATTTGCATGAATACTGATCAGGTTTATCAGGGAACCATGATATTAATTGATTTTGATTCTACTTTATTAAATTAAAACAATACAAAAACATAAAACCACAACAGTTATTTCATTAAAATATTGAAAAAGGATTTACCGGGTTTAACAACTCAACTAAAATAACAAGTCAGGTTTCGATAAGAAAAGTTCCTTTGGATAAATCAATCTCTTAGTATGAAGATTCAACAAATTATTTCTCGATATTATAAAATAGCATTTTTTCTGCTTTGTTTAATTATGAGCGCCCAATATGCATCAGCTAAAGTGGAAGCCTGGTCAGCAAACTGGATATGGACTTCCTTCCAGGGTCCAAATAATACATGGGTTGATTTCAGGAAAAAAGTAACACTAAGTGGAAAACCAACAACAGCTGTTACCCGAATTGCTGCGGAGAATAAATACTGGCTTTATGTCAACAACATACTGGTTGTCCGGGAAGGAGGACTTGAAACCCGTCCGGACCTTGTAAATACCTATTATGATGAGATTGACCTGGCCCCGTATCTAAAAGATGGAGATAATATTATCAGTGCACTGGTCTGGCACAAAGGTGGACCGGAATGCTATACACAACGCACCTTATCAAATGGTGGTTTTTTATTTGAATCTCAACTGACAGGCAGCAGCATAACATCCATCCTTTCGGATAATACATGGAAAATAAAGGTGGATTCTGCTTTTATCAGGGGTGTTTATAACTATAAATACGGAGTAAACGGAACAGTTAAGTTTGATAACACTACATTTGGAGGCGACCCAATATACGGTTCGGTTAAATCAGGCTATTATCGTCCGGTAGGGAGTTCCTCTCCGTATATCAGATGTGCCGCAGAAAATGCTTCCTTTACATTGCCGGGTGTTTGTGATGTAGCATTCGGATCAATGGACGACCCCTTAAAACCGGACAACGACTACAAATGGGTGGCATATCCTGTTACTTACGATGCCAGGAATGAAAAACCAGGTTGGCATCAATTTGATTATGACGATACCTCATGGGGCAATGCCATTGCTAAAGGAGTTCCGCCAATAGCTCCCTGGAATGCTCTGGTGAATCGAACTATCCCTTTCTTAAAAGATTATGGATTAACCCCATATGTGAATCAGGCGTCATTACCTGCTTCAATTACAACAAACACTGTTGTTACTGGAAATCTTGGGATCAATATACAAGGGACTCCTTACCTGAAGCTAAATGCACCTGCCGGTGTGAATGTCCGAATCGTGTTAAACGAATTCTATTATCAGGACTATATAACAAAAGAAGGGGAACAGGAATTTGATTGTTATGCCTGGCAGAATTCAAGCAGCCATACTGTAAAATATCAATTCACCAATGTAAAGGGGACAGTCAAAATCCTTGATTTAAAATTCAGGCAATCCAGTTATAATACTGAAATTTTGGGTTCCTTTAAATCAAACGATAACGCTTTAAATACCTTATGGACAAAATGTAAAAATACTTCATTTGTTTGTATGCGTGACTATTTTTATGATTGTCCTAACCGCGAACGAGGCCAATGGTGGGGTGATGTCTCCGAACAAATACTCTATTCATTTTATTTGTATGATCAATCGAGTGTTAAATTAGCCCAAAAGGCTTACCGGGAATTTATGCACACTCAAAAAGCCGATGGATCACTTTATACCACCGCCCCGGGGAAAGCATACAACCTTCCGGACCAGAATATGGCTGCTGTTTCCATGCTCTGGAAATACTTTCTATACACAGGAGATAAAGCATTACTGGAAGAGTTATACCCCTATGCAAAGAAGTTTATTCAACAATGTGCCACAACAGCGAATAAGGATGGAATGTTGATTTTACAACCGGGTCAATCAGGAGTGACCGGTGCCAATCTCTGGAACTGGATTGACTGGGGAGATAACCTGGATGTTCAGGAAGGCAGTGCAAATACAGTTAGCAATTCTATTTATATCGTATTGTTAAACAGCATGATGAATATTGCAGATACTATAGGCAAAAAAGTAGATGTGCCTTATTATCAATCATTACAGGACAAAGTGAAGACTAATTTCAATTCCTATTTCTGGAACGGAAGCGGCTATGTATTTCATAACAAAAACGGTGTAAAATCAACTATCGTGGACGACCGGAGTGGTGCATGGGCTGTTTTGGCAGGAATGGCTGATGAAGCAAAGAAACCACTAATTTTGAATACGTTGAAAACCAGGTACAATGCCTCTCCTTATCAGGAAATGTATATCGAAGAGGCCATGTTACAACTCAATCCTACCGAAACTCTCAAAAGGATGCGATCCAGGTATTCGTTTATGATTAATAGCTGGTCATCAACATTGTGGGAACATTTTAATACAACAATGAGTAGTAACCATGCCTGGTCAGCAGGGCCACTGTATCATTTAGGTTCTTCCTTTTTGGGTGTCAGACCATTAAAACCTGCTTATGACGAGTATGCCTTTCTTCCGCTTATAGGTGATTTAAAGCAGATGTCGGGAGTTGTACCTTCTCCTAAGGGGAATATAACGGTATCCTGTACCATTGCCGGCGATTCATCAGCGATCACTCAGGAACTAAATTCACCGGTAAACAGTGTCTGCATTATTGGCATTCCAAAACAGTTGTTGGGTAAGAGTGTCACCTATTTTAAAGTGAAAGTCGGCACGGATATTATCTGGCAGAAAGGTTCACCTGTCGGAAGTGTTGATGGCGTTGATTTTTTTGAAGAAGACAATCATTACATTAAGTTTAAAGTTCAACCGGGTAATTGGGTGTTTACTTCCGAATCTAAAGAATCTGTTACTGCCGTGCTTACTACAAAAACTCAGTGTATTCAGGCATACCCTAACTTAACCAATGATTTGGTCAATGTACAATTTACGGATGGTAGTAAAAATGCTTCAATTAAAATTATTGATATGGCCGGGCACACTGTGTATAATAAGGCTAAAATTTCTGTAAATCAAGGAGAGGAAAGACAAGTAGACATTAGTGAGTATTCGAATGGAGCGTATGTGCTGATTGTGAACGATATCTACCGGCAGAAAATTATTAAAACGGGTATGGCATACAAGTAAGAATATCTTCATAAATTATAAACTTATAAATTTTTATATATAAATGAAAAAACCAAATTATAACAAGATGAGATCACTATTTCCCCTTTTAAGGTATCTGTTCATACCTGCCTGTTTCCTTACTATGTTAATAATCCCTGCCGCTGCTTCAGATAACGGGCTGGCGAGAACACCGCCTATGGGCTGGAACAGTTGGAATAAATTTCATTATGACATTAATGAAACGATCATTAAGAAGGTTGCCGATTCATTTGTATCAAAAGGGCTTAAAGATGCCGGATATACGTATATTATTATTGACGATGCCTGGCAATCCGGACGCGATAAAAATGGAATTGTTTTAGCCGATAAAGTAAAGTTTCCATCAGGGATAAAAGCACTTGCCGATTATATCCATTCCAAAGGTCTGAAATTTGGAATCTATACCGATTGTGGAGATAAGACCTGCGGAGGGTATGAAGGCAGTTTAAATCACGAACAATCTGATGCCAAAACCTATGCAGAATGGGGAGTGGATTATTTAAAAGAAGATTGGTGCAATACCTCGGGTCTTGATGCACAAATGCAGTATAAAAAAATGAGCGATGCCCTGAATACATCCGGAAGGCCTATTTTATTCAGCCTGTGCGAATGGGGACTAAGCAGTCCCTGGCTGTGGGCAAAAGAGGTGGGTAACATGTGGAGGGCAACTGCCGATATTGCCGATTGCTGGGATTGTACAGCGGGTAACTTGTTGGGTTGGACAGTAATCCTGGAACAAAGTGTTAATCTTGCACCTTTTGCAGGGCCGGGTCATTGGAATGATCCTGATATGCTCGAGGTTGGCAATACCGGACTTACCTTAACCGAAAGCCGTTCGCACTTTTCTATGTGGTGTATGCTCGCTGCTCCGCTTATTGCAGGCAATGATATTTCAACAATGAACGATAGTATCAGAGATATTCTTACTGCCCCTGAATTAATTGCAATTGACCAGGATTCATTGGGTCTGCAGGCAACGAGGATCAGAAATTCCGGTGGTTTACAGGTGTGGCAAAAACCTTTAGCCGATGGTTCAATAGCCGTTGCACTGCTAAATCTTTCAACAAAAAACAATTCAATGCTTGTTACATGGAAAGATCTGGGTCTGGAACCTGGTAATGCTGCTGTGCGCGATTTGTGGAGTATAACGGACTTAGGAATATTTAAGGATACCTTTAAAATTACTGTGCCGACTCATGGCGTTTTTATGGTTAAAATAAAAGGGCAAAAACAAATTATATCAAAACTAAATCTCAATAATACTGTTCTGACCATTAACAAGGGGAACAGTACAAGTCTTTCTGCAACAGTAGTTCCGGCTGTTACCATTCTCAGAGTAAGTTCTTCAGATCCTTCCATTGCCGATGTTACTGTTACAGGCACAAACAAATATAGTATCACGGCTTACAATACAGGAAGCTGCGTGATTCGTGTCATGACAGCCGACAAATCTGATACGGTAAAATGCCAGGTTCAGGTTGTTCCAGCTAACTTACCTGCTCCCTGGAAATTCAATGACATAAATGAATCTGAAGGATCGGCTGTTTTTGATAATAATATCTTTACGGTCAAAGGTGGGGGAGCTGACATTTGGAATCAATCCGACCAGTTTGCATTTTTAAACATGGACACCTGCTGTTCTCAATCTCTCTCGGCGCGGGTAAAATCACAAGTCAATACCGATGCGTGGGCAAAAGCGGGCTTGATGTTTCGCGAATCAGCAGATGCCACCAGCAGCTTTGTAACGTTACTGGTTACTCCTGGTAATGGATTACACCTTCAATACCGCGATGGTACAGGAAAAGATTGCAGTGATATAAGTTATGGGAATTACACCTTGCCGGTTTATCTAAGACTGGATAAAACCGATTCAACCTTTGTGGCCTATAAATCTTCGAATGGAAGTGTCTGGACGACTCTTGGAATTTATAATAATAGAACTTTTACGCGAAATTACAAAGCGGGACTAGCAGTAAATAGACATAGTACCACTAATATCGGGCAGGCAATTTTCGATAATGTGAAGATTATTCCCCTGGCAAACACCATTTCATCCATCACGTCTGTAACTGAAAATGAAAATGCAGTGACTGTATTCCCCAACCCGGTAAATAATGATGTGTTGAATATTGTAATTAACAACTTCAGTCTTAGTAATCAGGTTGATGTTTCATGTATGAATCTGGAAGGCCGGGTTCTGTTTAGTAAAAATAATTGTCCCTCAAAATTTTCTATCAACATGAAAGAATATCCTTCCGGGATATATATAATTTCAACAGTGATTAATAATTCTACTTTTAAAAAACGGATAATAAAAAATTAGCCAACTATTAGAAACTTTTAGAGATTCACAAATAGATCACTAAATATCTACAATTACTTAACTAATTCTGCGATTATTTGCAAATCTGAATATAAATATACCCAATTAAGTATCTTGAATATATTTAATTTGTTTTCGTAGATATAGTTGTAGAATTAAAAAATAGGATGTACAATTAAGTGTTGATTAAACTTATATCCTGCTTCATGGTTTGCAAATTGAGAAACGATTGAAATGAAAACTGAGCAATTCAATTGAACTTAATCTTTTCAATTGATGATTGTTGACACTATACATGTTGATGATTCGACAATCGCTCAATCGGTAGAGTCAGACACAAAATCAAACCGGCACAATCTTAGGATCTGAAAAAGAATTCCTTGATTATGCCGGTTTTGATTATACTGATTTTATGAACCTGGTTGTTGATTTCAATTAAACCGAAATGATGTTTTGGCCGGTTATTTCAATCCTGCTTCTTTGTGTAAAATCCCTGTACTGAATGGGGGTCATTCCGGTTTTCTTTTTAAAGGCTGTGAAAAAGTATTCAGAGTTCTCGAATCCCATTTTAAATGCAATTTCTTTAACCGATAGGGAAGTGTTGGTTAAAAGCTCTTTCCCTTTTTGAATTTTTAATTCCTGAATGTATTGGGAAGGGGCGAATCCGGTGTATTCTTTAAATATGCGGCGAAACCACGAGTAACTCATATTGATTTTTTCGGCAATCTCTTCGGCTTTAATTCCTGAAAATAGATTTTCAACAATAATAATTTTCGCTTTATTAATTTGATTGTTAACTTGTAAGTTTTCCAGAAACTGATTCTTATTTAATGAGAATGCTAATCCCAGTAAGTGACTCACTATCCCGGCCAATACTTGTTGAAATCCGGCTTTCTGATCGATGGCTATGTTGATGGCTTGTTGATAAAGCACTACGATGTCGTTGTTGATCCCAACTTTAAAGATGGGTTTGTGTTTGTTGAAGAACCCGTTTTCTACCCGGTCATTGATGTCTGTTCCGTTAAAACCGATCCAGTATTCGTCCCATCCGGTTTGTTTGTCGGGATGATAGTTGTGCCATTCGCCAGGAAATAAAAGAAACATATTCCCTTCCTCAACCTGTTGCAGTGGATGAGTTTCAGAAATAAAACTACCCTTTCCCTTGCTGATATATAACAATTGATATTCATCCAACACTCTTCCTTTTTCTGTTGAGAACAGGTACCTCAGGGGATGATTACCCGGAGGATATTCGGAATTTGTATTGATATGCTGAAATCCAACAGAATCCACCGTTATGCCCCAGAGCAAATCATATTCATTGGCAATAAGATACTTTAAATGTATAGCTTTTTCCATAGGTGTGACAATTTCTTTAATCTTATAGTATTAAGAATAAAAAGGAAATAAAAAGTAATGATGTTAACTGATCATACAGCTATTCAGTCATGCAATTTTATTTTTTGATGCTTTCGTTTTTTCGATAAAGGTTTGTTTACATAAAGAGATTTTCGTTTTCTGATTTCTTTAATTCTTATTTTGAATATCAACTCTCGCAAACATGTTCACGTCCTCATTCCTGAAGAAGTGCAAAAGTAAACTCAATCAATTTATTACTCAATATCCTGTTCCCTGTACTTCTTCGACACTAAATCCCGATCGCTTTCAACCAATCTGATTTTCCTGTTCCGGGATTATATCACTATTAAACACTGACGTTTACATTGCAAAGTTGGTAAATATTTTTACAAAAATCAACTTTATATTTGGTGTAATAACGCGTTTTGAATTACTCTGTATTTGAATATCAGCAACTTGCGTTCTGTAGCTGTTTTTTTTGACTTGAATTTGTCCAATTATGACCAGTTTTGGCTGAAATATAGCTTAAAACTATTCTTATACAGGGAGATAATTTAAAAAATCAGGGCTCCTGGATTGCAAAACATTCAGACCATAACATCATTTTTAATTCAATTATAAACTCATAATTCCGGAATGTCAGTTTTTAAATTCTTTAAATCAATTTATTCAGTCGAATATCCAATTTGATCCGATATTTTTGTATACTACTATTTATCAATCGATAATGTTAGCTTGGAATATTGCAATTCCCATTTGAACGATCATATTCTATTAACTTTAAATTTAATTTCTATCCAAATGAAAAAACTATTCCTGATGTTAGGAGTTCTCCTGAGTTTATCATTCAGTCTTTTCGCTCAAACTTCGACAGAAGTATTGCGATTACGGACTGAATATCTTCGAAACCCGATAGGTATTGATGTAAAAACCCCACGGTTTAGCTGGGAGTTGAGTGCAATTGCCAGGGGTGCTAAACAATCTGCATATGAAATCATCGTTTCCACCGACAAAGCAGGTGCTAATGTATTCTGGAATTCAGGCAGAATTGAATCAGACAAGTCGATAAATAACATGTATGCAGGAAGTCCACTTGCACCTTCTACCCGGTATTACTGGCATGTGAATGTATGGGACAATACCAATACAATGATTGGTTCAACTGAGTCTTCTTTTTTCGAAACAGGATTATTGGATTCTGGTTGGGGAGCTGCAAAATGGATCAAAGCAACCAACCTGAAACAGGGAGCAATTGTTGATCCTTCGGCTTCCATAACCGATTATACCATTAATATGGATTTTCAAATCAATGATATTGCAGCCGGACCTTGCTTTGGTGAAAAGGATGCGAATAATTTCTTTATGTGGCAGATCAATATCGAAACCGGAAAAGTACGTTTCCGTCCTCATACCTGGTCAAACGGAGCAGCGGTTTGTTGGGAAAATAAGGATATCTCTTCGCTGATTGATATCCAAAAAGGAGTGATCTATACTCTTCGCATTGAAATTAAAGGGGATAAGGCTTCAACCTATATCAATAATATCCTGGTTGATGCCGACAGGGTAAATCCATTGGGTGGAAACTATGGGTATGCCAACCTGGGCTTTCGTTCAGCACAGGCCGAGAAAACTACTACCATTGAATCATCATCATTTGATAATATAAAAGTAACTACCATCGATAACGGTGTTGAGAAGACTTTGTTTGCTGAAGATTTCTCCACATCGGCAAATTTTGCCTTCACTGCTGGTTCGGTGGTGAATGGACGACTGCTCGTGAATATCAATTCGTATTCCTGGCAAAAAATTACCGGAGGAACAACTGTAAAATTCTCTTTGGATTTTGATATGACACTTTTAAATCAAAATGCAAATATTATTTTCGCAGCCAAGGATGTCAACAACATGTATATGTGGCAGATAAATACCAAGGATCAAACATTGCCGATGTTGAGACGTCATATTTTTACAACAAATACTCCCGCGTTTACCAATAAATCAATAGGTACTTTTTTTACGACAGCCGACTTAATTGGAAAAGAAAAGCATGTAAAAATTGATGTGGATAACACAGTGATAAAGACTTTTATTGATAACGTTCTGGTCGATACGTATACCGATGTAACCGGTACTCTGAAAAGTGGATTGGTTGGATTCCGTACTTACAACGGTGATAACAGCACGGATGAAGTCGCTTTGTATGACAATGTTGTTTTTACTAATTATTTGCCAAATGCCATTACGGGTGTTGTTGAACCGGTTGTTTCATTCTCTGAAAACTTCGAGTCTGGGAATAATACATTCGAAGGTGCGGATACTGTACAAATTGCCGGGAACGGTAAATTGAAAATGATAACAAAATCAAGCGATTTGCGGGTACTTCAGGGTGTATCAACAGCGGCTCCAATGTTCCGTAAGAAATTCAACCTGGATAAAGAAATTCAGTCTGCAAAAATTTACACGTCAGCACTTGGCGTATACGACTTGTTTATTAACGGAAAAAGAGTTGGTAAAACTGCCGATGACGGAACTGTTGTTTTTGAAGAACTTAAACCGGGATGGACCGATTATACCAAGTCGGTGCAATATTCAACCTATGATATCACAGGCCTTCTTCAAACAGGAGAGAATGCAGTAGGAGCTTATGTTGCTTCAGGATGGTGGAGAGGTGCCATTGCACACAGTGCTTATGGCGATAAAGATCTAAGCTTTATTGCAAAGATATTGATTACCTATACTGATGGTAGTTCATCAGTGATAGTTACAGATCCTACCTGGTTAACCTCAACTACAGGTCCCATCAGGATGGCTGATATCTATATGGGTGAAACCTATGATGCACGAAAAGAAAGTGCCTGGAATACCGCCGGGTATGATGATTCACAATGGAACCAAACAGCTGCTTTTGATGGTTTTGTCGGTAAACTGAAAGCTTTTGTAGGACCTTCCATACAGGTTCGCCCGGAACTTACTATTAAACCTGTTAAGACGACTATTTATAAGGGAACAAAAACTAACGGACAAACTTACGGGGAGATCAATACAAGCAACGTATCGGCCGGAACAGGAGTGGTACAAATCAAAACTGGTGAAACAGCCCTTTTTGACATGGGTCAGAATATGGCAGGTTGGGTGAAGTTTACCGCAAAATCGACAGTCGGTACCAAAATGAAAATCCGTTTTGGCGAAATGCTAAACGATAACGGTGCTTTATCCCGTGGAAATGATGGACCTGCAGGCAGTTTGTATACGGCTAATCTTCGTACAGCAAAAGCATCAATCAATTACACATTCAAAGGAACCGAAGGTGGAGAAACATTTAATCCGAGCCTTACGTTTTTTGGATTCAGGTATTGTGAAGTAACGGCAACTCAGGATGTAGATATCAAATCTATTTCTGCTATCGTTGTAGGTTCTGCCACCGAAGAAGGGTCAACTTTCAAAACAAGCAGTGCAATGGTAAATAAATTGTATAGTAATGTGATCTGGGGACAGCGGAGCAATTTCCTGAGTGTAACAACCGACTGCCCGCAACGTGATGAACGGCTTGGCTGGACGGGAGATACTCAGATATTTTCAAGAGCAGCAGCCTACAACGCTGATGTAGCCGCTTTCTTCCATAAATGGATGGGAGATATGAGAGACAGTCAACGGAGTGATGGTGCATTTCCTAGTACAGCACCTATTATCTGGGGTGGTTTTGGTCAGGGTGCCTGGGCGGAAGCCGGTATCATTGTTCCCTGGAACGTGTATTTGATGTATGACGATGCCGGAATAATTGCTGAAAACTATGTATCTATGGAAAAATACATGACTTTTTTAGCTGCACAGTCGGGTAGCGGTTATTTGTACAATGGAGCCGGAACTGATTTTGGTGACTGGGTAGCGTATGAGGCTACTGACAGCAGATATGTAAGCGTTGTTTACTACGCCTATGCAGCGCAACTGATGTCGAAAATGTCCAAAGCATTAAGTCTGACTCCGGGTGATGCCTATGATGTAAAGAGCACAAAATATTCAACTTTGTATACAAATATAAAAGCAGAGTTTCAAAAAAGATATGTGAACACCACCGGAACGTTGAAACTAATTTCGCAGACAGCCTATTTACTGGCATTAAAGCTTGATTTATTCCCTACTGAGCTGGCAAAAACAAATGGAGTGACCTATGTGACTCAGAAAATTGCCAGTAATGGTAACAAGCTGAGTACCGGATTTATTGGTACCGGGACATTAAACCAGACGCTGAGTCAGTTTGGAGCTTCAAATACAGCGTATAATCTATTGCTTCAACGGGGAAATCCTTCGTGGATGTACAGTATTGACCAGGGGGCTACCACCATTTGGGAACGCTGGGATTCATACACCCTTGAAAAAGGTTTTCAGGATGTAAGCATGAATTCATTCAATCACTATTCGTATGGTGCTGTCTCAGAATGGATGTACCGTTTTGTGGGTGGTATTGAAACGGATGAAGCGACTCCCGGATTCAAACACTTTGTATTGCAACCAACACCGGATACCCGGGTGACTTTGCCACAGGGTCAGGATCGTATTACATCAGCGGATGCAAAATACAATTCCTATTATGGAGATATAAAAAGTGCATGGCTCATGAGAGCAGATGGTAATCTGGCTTATACAGCTACTGTCCCTGCCAATACAACAGCAACCCTTTATTTACCGCTTGCCGCAGATGCCGATGTCGTTTTTGAAGGAGACGTTCTGGCAGAAACTGCCGAAGGTGTTACATTTGTTAAAAAAGAGAACGGAAAAGCTGTATACGAACTTAAATCGGGAACCTATTCCTTTGGGTTGAATGTCCCTGTAACAGTGACAGGTACTAAAGCCGTTGAAACAGGAAAACGTTTTTTGATTTCCCCCAATCCGGTTCACAGCATATTAAATATTTCTTCTGAAATATCTGATTATTTGATTTCTGATCTCTCCGGTAAAAAAATGAAAGCGGGTAAAGGAAAAACAGTCGATGTTTCTAATTTTAAATCCGGAGTATACTTTATAAATGTAGACAGTCAGGTGACTAAATTTATTAAAGATTGAATTGATGTTGATTGAAACGGGATAGATTTAGATTTATCTCAGTCAAAAGATCACTAACTAGCGGCATTCTGAGTTGTTGAATATATGTTTTATATTTTACAATTCAGTTGTCCTAGTAAGTGATTTTTTTTAATAAGGTTGTTCCTGGAT
>Ga0302212_1000109_pt1 | contig 38895 bp, 43 predicted proteins | sample II_Fen_N1_1_FD_200235 | JGI IMG/M metagenome (GOLD analysis project Ga0302212, IMG submission 200235) | Peat permafrost microbial communities from Stordalen Mire near Abisko, Sweden - II_Fen_N1_2 | ecosystem: Environmental > Terrestrial > Soil > Wetlands > Permafrost | place: Sweden: Abisko...
GGACTATGGCCCTATGCCAGTGGCGAAATCACACTCCCAGAGCCTCAAAAAGCTCTCTTTTTACCACAGCGTCTCTATCTACCACATGGAAGCCTTCGTCGGGCATTGTGTTATCCGCATTGTGAAGCGGCGTTTAGCACAGACACTATCGAGGCGATCTTAGCGCAATGCCATCTCGCCCATCTCATAGATCATCTCGATACAGTTGATGATTGGGCACAAATGCTCTCATTAGGAGAGCAACAACGATTGGCATTTGGACAAGCCCTGCTTCATAAACCGATGATTCTTTTCCTAGATGAGGCGACATCTGCACTGGATGAAGCGATGGAACATGCAATGTATACGCACATAAGAGCGCAGTTACCCAAAGCCATTCTTATTAGTATCGGGCACCGCTCAACATTGGAGCAATATCATACGAAAATCATTCATCTTTCGTGAGTTTGGATTATTTTTGAGAATGATTATTGAAAATAAAGCAACTTCTTGCTACACTTTCACGATCTTTCTCGAAAAATACAATGACCACCTATGAAGGTAAAAATGTGATTGAACGCTATTATCAAGAGCTTTTAGGCTATCTTCGTAAAACTCTTGGCGATAAACATCTTGCCGCTGACATTGCCCAAGAGGCGTATGTCAAAGTTCTCACCGCACAATCTAAAGCCATACCCATCAGAGAGCCGCGGGCTTTCTTGTACCGTACGGCACACAACCTTATGATGGATGAGTTCCGTCGTACAAAGCGGCACAATCATACCGAACACGTTGATATAGAATCTATTAGTGAATACACACACGAAGAGCATAAATACATAAATTACTATTATGACATCGTTCTAGACGTCATCAATACCCTTCCTCCTCGTTGCAAAGAGGCCTTTTTACTGCATAAATTTGAAGGGTACACCAATGCGGAAGTCGCTCAAATGATGGGAATAAGCACAAATATGGTTGAAAAACATGTGATTAAAGCGTTGGTAGAGTGTAAGAGAGCACTTCAAGAATGGAAAGAGTCAAAATGAATGAACACGTACGTGATGAGATAGCCGCTGCTTGGTTATTGCGTGAACACAATGGATTGAACGCATCCGAAAAATTAGAATTAGACACATGGCTAGCAGATGATAAAAAAAATTATCTTGCCTATACCCAGATGCAAGAAGTGTGGGAAGTTCTTGAGACACTACCCGATGCAAAACGCCCTCGCCTCGCCTGTCCTTTGCCTTCCAATCGCCCTACGTACATTCCCCATCTCAAACATCTGATTGCGGGCCTCTTTCTAATGCTAGGTATTAGTGCTGGAGGAGTGTATCAGTATGGTGAACAACAGCCTATTTTTACCCAAATTTACCAAACGCAAAAAGGTGAAATTCTCTCGACAACTCTTCCCGATCACTCGACCATTACGCTTGATACGCAAAGCATTGTTGAAGTACGTCTTTACAAAAACCGTCGTGATGTCACGTTGGTTGAAGGGCAAGCACTCTTTCATGTGAGTAAAGATGAGAAAAAACCTTTTAGTGTTGTCGCCGATCAGAGTATTGTGCGCGTTGTTGGCACCACATTTGTCGTTGCAAAACATCCCGATGACGTTACCGTTACCGTACAAGAAGGTCGTGTTCAAGTGGGTAAAATGCAGTGGTTTATGCCAGATTTTTTTGCGACATTACGAGCCCATGAATCTATCGTATATACGCCCCATCAAGAACGTTTCAAGATACAAAAACTCACCAACCCATCCTTTGCGCCTTGGGCAGTAGGACGTTTTGAATTTGACAACATTACACTGCAAGAGGCGCTTAACAATTTTTCACGCTATGGATATGTCCCTCTTTTTATTTCGGATTCCACTGTAAAAAAGCTTAGACTTAGCGGCAGCTTTGAGATCAAAAAAGTAGACTCCTTTGCACAAGCACTTCCAAAAATTCTTCCTGTTGAGCTGGTTAAGGAGGCAGAAAAAACGTATATTGTAGGTCGATTGTAATGCAAACTATCACTTTACATGTAAAAAACAAAGCTCCCACATTTAACCTGCTCCTTAAAGAGGGGTTTGGGTTTATAACGTTATAATTCGTCTTCAAAATAGCACTTTAATGAAGAAGGAAGCGTGATGCAAAAAGAGATTTTTTTATGTTCTATCTGCAATATTTCCAGTGGAAGCTGTGCTGAAGATTGTGGATTTTGTACTCAAAGTGCGCGTCATCATGTTGATATTAAGCGTTACAAATATAAACCCGTTGATCAAATTGTTTTTGAAGCAACGAGTGCTGCCAAGAATGGTGCCTTAGGATTTTGTCTGGTGACATCAGGTCTTGGACTAGATGATAAAAAACTTGCCTTTGTCACCGAAGCCGCGCGTGCAGTCAGAGAAGCCCTTCCTGAGATTCATATTATCGCGTGTAATGGTATTGCCAGTGTGGAACAACTTCGTGCACTCAAAGAAGCAGGTGTCAATTCCTATAATCATAATCTTGAAAGTTCACAAACTTTTTATGCAAAAATTTGTACTACCCACTCATGGGAGAGCCGTTACCAAACCTGTCTAAATGTTCGTGAAGCGGGTCTTTACTTGTGCAGCGGCGGTATTTTTGGGCTGGGAGAGAGCAAGGAAGATAGAGCGTCTTTTATCCAAAGTGTCAAATCACTCGCTCCAGAGACCATGCCCCTTAATTTTTATATCCAAAATCCCGCACTTCCACTCAAAGCGGCACCTTTAAGTGAGGCAGAAGCCCTTGCAATTATTACCGAGGTAAGAGAAGCACTTCCGCACACCAGACTCATGGTAGCCGGTGGACGTGAAATTACATTTACAAGCCCTGAGTGCGATATCTTTAAAGCCGGTGCCGATGCCATCGTTATTGGTGATTATCTTACCACCAAAGGCGAGCTTCCTGCAAGCGATCGAGAGATGATCCAACGACTGGGATATGAAATCGCCGGAACCTGTCATGCGTAGCACATTTGCTGCTACGCTCTACCTAAAACTTTCAAACTAACTTTTATATTATTCTTCTCTCTAATATAATAACGCTTACAATTTACGAAGCATGCAAAACAAAATTTGATATAATATTTATTATTTACTAAAAGGATGCGTATGAGTAAAGAAACCGTTACCCTTATCGACAATCGTACGGGCACAGAGTATGAATTTCCGATCCTTAAGTCAACACTAGGACCTGATGTCGTTGATATTTCAACTTTCTACGGGAATACAGGAATGTTCACCCTTGATCGTGGTTTTACCTCTACAGCAAGCTGTAGGTCTCGTATTACCTATATCGATGGCGACCTTGGAAAGTTGATGTATCGTGGTTATGATATTGCTTATTTAGCAACTAAAAAATCATTTTTAGATACCGCTTTTTTACTTTTACACAAAGAACTCCCCAGTAAAGATGAGTACAAAAACTTTTTAATGGAACTTAAAAAGCGCTCCTTTATTCATGAAAGTATGCGCAAGCTCTTTGATGCCTTCCCAGACAATGCGCATCCGATGGCAATATTATCCGCGGCTGTTTCAGCACTTTCAACTTTTTATTTCGATCACCTCGATATGGATTCTCCTGAGCAAGCGAAAGAGATGGCACACCGCATTGTGGCTAAAATTCCAACGATTGCAGCCTTTTCGTATCGTTATTCTCAAGGATTACCGATTATCTATCCTGATTTAGATAAAGGGTTTACTGAGAACTTTTTATATATGATTAGAGGCTATCCTCATCACCATATTGATCTCAAACCAATCGAAGTTAAAGCACTCGATACGATCTTTACGCTTCATGCAGACCATGAACAAAATGCGTCTACAACAGCCGTCCGTGTTGTTGCATCAACTCATGCACATCCATATGCAGCTATAAGTGCAGGTATTGGTGCACTCTGGGGTCGTGCACATGGTGGTGCAAACGAGTCGGTTATTCGTCAGCTTGAACTGATTGGCAGTGTTGATAATGTGGATAAATTTATTGCGAAAGCAAAAGATCCGAATGATCCATTTAGATTGATGGGATTTGGTCATAGGGTTTATAAAAACTTTGATCCACGTGCAACTATTTTGAAAAATCTTCAAAAACAGTTAGTCAATGATTTGTCGATTGATAGTGAATTGATGGAAGTTGCGCACCGTATTGAAGAGATTGCACTCAATGATGAGTACTTTATTAAACGTAAACTTTATCCGAATATCGACTTCTATTCAGGGCTCATTTTACAAGCACTTAAAATTCCAAAAGAGATGTTTGCTGTTATATTTGTGATTGGTCGAACACCCGGTTGGATTGCACAATGGCTTGAGCTTAAAGAACAACCTGATATGAAAATTGCACGTCCTCGTCAACACTACCTTGGACCACTTGAACGTACACCTAAGTACGATAAATAAAACCGTTTACATGTAAGGATTTTTCCTTACATGTAAAACCTCTTTTTACTTCAATTTCACAACATATCCACCATTAAATGCTTGTAAATCATAACGATAGTGCCCATCCAATAAGATGGCAATACGGTAAAATCCATCATGACTTCCTAATGTGGCAGAGCCGAAAGGAGCCTTCTTAAACTCCAATGTTTTTGTTCCATAGGAATTGACTTGTTTGAAATCAATAACAACTTTGTAAGGATCGGTAATAAGAAAATCACGAATTTTGATATCTTTTGTAAAAATTGTAATCTCGTTTTGATTGATAAAAAAGGAGATGTCATCGTTTAGTTTAAAACTATTTTCCATAGCGACATTGGCAGTCATTTGATTTTTGACAGGACTCTCTTCTTTAAGCAAAGGAGGAGTTGAAACCACTTTTTTTTCAATGTTTTTGGGTGTTTCAGGCATAGCAACAGGAGATTGTACGATAGGTTTAGGAACCGTGTTATCTGCTTTTTGACTGCTTAAAATGAGAGGTAAATGCCAATCCACATTCTGATCAATTGCAACAATTTCTTCGCTGATCGAACCATCCAAGTTTTGAAACGTAACGGACGCACTTTTTAAAATACGTGCACTGCTAGGAAGGGAGAGCGTTGTGTTCGTAAAATCAGCTAACTCATCTTTAATTTGGGTGGTTTTGCCCACACTTTGAGGAGACATGCTTGTCTCAAAAGGATTTTCTCTCGCCTCTAGTATCACTGCAAGAGATAGAAAAAGCCAAAGAATCTTCTGCATCTGCTCTCCTTAATTATCGATCGGGGTCCAATTGTCGCAATTCAAAATACTCTTTTTGTAATACAGCATTCTCGTCTTTGAGACTTTTGATTTTTGCAGTTAAGGTATCTTTATCAGCTTGAAGGTTTAAAAGTACATCCAATGAACTTTTCCCAAATAGGACGTCGCCTATATACAAACCAAAGCCAATCACTAAAGCTACTAACGATAAAATTTTGAGATAAAAGAGAGCAGATTTTCCACTCTCTTCGGCTTCATCGTCAAATTCGTCTAAAACATCGCTCATTTAGTAAAGAGTTGTTTTCCTATGTACTCGCCAAACTCAAGCTCTTTATCAATCTCTAGTAAGCGATTGTACTTAGCGGTTCTCTCACCTCTTGCCGTTGCTCCTGTTTTGATCTCACCGGTATTAAGGGCTACTGCAAAATCAGCGATAAACGCATCTTCGCTCTCACCACTACGATGACTCATAATACATTTGTAGTTGTTACGTTGTGCAAGGCGAACCGTACGCATGGTTTCGGTGACGGAACCAATTTGATTGGGTTTAATTAAAATGGCATTACCAATACCTTTAGCAATACCTTCGCTCAAGATTTTTTCATTGGTAACAAACAGATCATCCCCTACTAATTGAACTTTTGAACCCAATTTTTCGGTCAAAAGTTTCCATCCATCCCAGTCATCTTCACTAAGTCCATCTTCAATCGAAACAATAGGATATTTCGCACAAAGATTTTCATAGTACGCGACCAGCTCTGCACTGCTGAGAGTACGCTTTTCGGAGTCAAGTTTATAACCGCCGCCCTCAGCCACAAGCTCACTGCTTGCAACGTCTAGTGCAATGGCAATGTCGATTCCAGGTTTATACCCTGCTTTTTCAATCGCTTGCATAATCACTTTAATCGGCTCTTCATTGTCTTTCAAATTGGGTGCAAAACCACCCTCATCTCCAAGGGCGGTGCTTTCACCCATACCTGCGATGATTTTTTTCAACTGATGATAGACTTCAACACATGATCTAAGTCCTTCAGAGAAATTCTCAAAATTAAGCGGCATAATCATATATTCTTGAAAATCAACACTGTTATTGGCATGGCTTCCACCATTGATAATGTTGAACATAGGCGTTGGAAGCGTCATTGCATTGCTTCCGCCAAGATAGCGGTAAAGTGGGATGCCAAGGCTAAGAGCAGAAGCGCGCGCAACGGCCATAGAGACACCTAATACTGCGTTCGCACCTAAACGACCATAGTTTTCTGTCCCATCAAGGTTTTTCATTGTTTCATCAATAAAAGCTTGATTAAAAGGACTGAGTCCAATGAGCTCATCAGAGATTTCTGTATTTACATTTTCACATGCTTTAAGAACACCTTTGCCCATATAACGACTATCCGCATCTCTTAACTCTAACGCTTCTCTTTTGCCCGTACTTGCACCACTAGGTACAATGGCGCTCGCAATCGTTCCATCGCTTAGTGTAACCTTTGCTCGAACGGTTGGATTACCACGGCTATCGAGTACCTCGTCTGCTGCAATATCTTCAATATAGATCATTCATCTTCCTTTATCTCATCGGCACCGCACGCCATGACCATCGCATTGCCACCGATCGCTTGTTTGATTTTCTCTTCAATTTCTAATGCTAATTCTTTGTTTTCTTTCAACAATGCTTTTACATTTTCGCGCCCTTGCCCTAGTTTCGTCTCATTGTAACTAAACCAAGCACCACTTTTATCGATGATGTCAAGTTTCACACCATAATCGACCATTTCGCCCTCTTTTGAAATTCCTTCGCCGAACATGATATCAAACTCAGCTTGACGAAACGGAGGAGCCACTTTATTTTTAATCACTTTGGCTTTAACTCTGTTACCAATCTGCTCTTCACCTTGTTTCAGTGTTGCAATTTTACGAACATCAATACGCACCGAAGCATAAAATTTCAAGGCATTTCCACCGGTGGTTGTTTCAGGAGAACCGTAGCCCATTGTGCCAATTTTCATACGAATTTGGTTAATAAAAATAACGGTTGTATTCATTTTATGAACAACTGCGGTCAGTTTACGAAGTGCTTGACTCATGAGTCTTGCTTGAACGCCCATGTGCGAATCGCCCATATCGCCTTCAATCTCACTTTTTGGTGTCAATGCGGCAACGGAGTCAATAACGATAACATCCACTGCGCCACTGCGCGCTAATGTCTCAACAATATCGAGAGCTTGTTCACCAAAATCGGGTTGTGAAACCAAAAGGTTTTCAATATCAACACCTAAATTTCCTGCATATTTGACATCAAGTGCATGTTCCGCGTCCACAAAAGCACACACGCCGCCTTGAGATTGAGACTCTGCAATAATTTGGAGAGATAATGTCGTTTTACCCGAACTCTCTGGTCCATAAATTTCAATAATACGGCCTTGAGGAATACCGCCGATTCCAAGGGCAAGGTCTAGTCCGATTGAACCTGTACTAATCGACGCAATCGGTTCAACAACTTTATCACCCAGTCTTACCAGCGCACCTTTTCCAAACGCTTTGTCGATCTGTTTGATCGCAAGGTCAAGTGCTTTTCTTTTATTTTCATCGATTTGCATTGTACTACCTCTTTTATAGTGTTATTATTTTACCATTTCGAGCTTGAAAAAGCCCTTTGGAGCAATTCTATACGATTTTTCTAAAAGCAGTTCAAAATATTTCAATATGGAATATGTTAAAATGATTTAAAATCTTTTCAAGGACACTTTTGAAAACCCTTACTGTAGCACATTCGCCCGATGCAGACGATATTTTTATGTATTATGCCATCAAATTTGGCTGGGTGAGCACCCCTGATCTTACTTTTGAAAACCTCGCCCTTGATATTGAAACTCTCAATATTGAAGCGCTTAAAAATAGCTATGACATTACCGCCATTAGCTTTGCGCTTTACCCTAAAATTCGCAGTGAATATGCTCTTTTGCGCACTGCCGTTAGTTTTGGAGAGGGGTATGGCCCCAAACTTGTGAAAAAAAGAGAATCCAAGCTCAAACGCAATTTTAAAGTAGCCCTCAGTGGAACCCATACGACCAATGCACTTTTATTTAAAATTGCCTACCCCGAAGCGCGCATCATCTACAAAAACTTTTTAGAGATCGAACAAGCGGTACTGGATGGTGAAGTCGATGCGGGTGTTTTGATTCATGAGAGTATCCTCAATTTTAGTGATGAATTAGTGGTTGAGCGCGAATTGTGGGACATCTGGAAAGAGTTGTGCAAAGAGGATCTTCCTCTACCTCTAGGCGGCATGGCACTTCGTCGTTCAATGCCGATTTCACGTGCGATTGTCTGTGAAGATGCCCTGATTCAAGCGGTGGATGTTGCCCATACTCATCAAGGGCTGCTCTCCAAAATGCTTTTAGAACGCAATCTTGTTCGTGTCGACCAAGCAACTCTAAAAACTTACCTTGGACTCTATGCCAATGCAAACTCCATCGAAATGAACGATCTTCAATACCAAGCGATTGATACGCTCTTTGAGATCGGGTTCAAACACGGTTTTTATGACCAGCAGATCAAAGCACGCGATTTTCTCATCCCCAAAGAGTATGCCGAATTGAGGAATAGCTAATATGGAAGCAAAACTCATTGGGTTGGGTGTTGAAACATTTAAAATTGCCCTCCTGCTCTCTATGCCTATGCTGATGGCAGGGCTTATTGCAGGTTTGGCAATTAGTGTTTTTCAAGCCGTCACCCAAATCAATGAATCAACGCTTAGTTTTGTACCTAAAATTCTGATTACCATTGTTGTTGCCATCTTTACGATGCCGTGGATGATGAATATGATGATTGAGTTTACCACCCGCATGATCGACATGATCCCTTCATTTATCTTTTAAATGACCAAATCCGTTAATTTTTCGACCTTCTCGAGCATTAAAATTGGCCCTAGCGTGGATGTTCTCATGCTGGATTCCATCATGCCCCTGCCTTCGGGTTATCGCCTGATTGGGGGAGCAAACAACCTTCTCGTGAGCCCCACACCACCTCCGCTTGCCATGCTTGATAAATGTTTTGACTTTATTCGATTGGAAGAAACTATGTTACATGTAGGCGGAGCAACGCCCAGTGGAAAGATGCTCTCTTTCGCGAAAAAACACAACCTTGCAAGCTTTGAGCTGATGCAAAAACTTCCGGGAACCCTTGGTGGTATGATTGCGATGAATGCAGGACTGAAAGAGTGGGAAATTTTCAACGATCTCATTGCAATTCGAACCGAACACGGGTGGATCAATAAATCGCACATAGAACATGGCTACCGATTTGCTAAACTAAAGGGTGTTGTCTATGAAGCAACCTTTACATGTAAAGAGGGGTTTGATGAAAATTTGCTTGCGATGTTTAAAAAAATGCGCGACAATCAACCCAAAGAACCCAGTGCAGGAAGCTGTTTTAAAAATCCCGTAGGACAGTATGCAGGAAAGCTGATTGAAGAGGCGGGGTTTAAAGGCAAACGTGTTGGCGCAATGATGTTTAGCAATGTTCACGCCAACTTTTTAGTGAACCTTGGAGGCGGTACGTATGAGCAAGCGATGGAACTCATCACGGCTGTCAAAGAAGAGGTTTTCAACCGTTTTAATGTCAAACTAGAAGAAGAGATTATCATTTTATAGGTTTACATGTAAACTATTTTCCCCGAAGAAATTCCATTTCTGTGCATCCCTGCAAAATTTTCTACGCGACGATTACACGCTCTTCAATAAAAAATATCTTTCGATGAACTACGCACTTTCAAATCAGCAAGGTTTACAAACGCTTTTTGAGCATAGGCTTCGAGAGCACAACGACCGATCATTGCGGCATTATCAGAGCAAAATTCCATTTTAGCGGTATGCAGTGTTGCTTGTTTAGAGGCACAAAAGGCTTCCAGTTCACCTCTCAAATAGAGATTGGCACTCGCACCACCAACAACACCAAAATGCTCAACAGAGCGCTCTTTATACGCTTTTCTAATTTTTTGCATCAAATGGGCAACGGCAACGCGTTGAAACGAAGCGCAAATGTCGCAAATAGTTTGCTCATCTAGATTTTCCTGCGCTTCAATGCAAAGCCTCACTTGATTTTTAAGACCTGAATAACTAAATGCGAGCAGTTTGGTCGAAGTGCCTTGTAGCGGAACGGTAAAATCAAACCGTTTGGCATCGCCTCTTTTGGCATAGGCCTCAATCAAAGGGCCGGCAGGATAAGGCAGCCCTAGCATTTTTCCAACTTTGTCAAAACTCTCACCGAAGCTGTCATCCATCGTTGTGGCGAGAAGTTTTATCTCCTCCAAACTGTTTACATGTAAAAGCTGTGTGTGACCACCAGAGACGAGTAAAACATCCAGAGGGAACAGCGTTTCGTCTTCGATAAACAAAGAGCAGATATGCCCTTTAAGGTGATTAATGCCCAAAAGGGGAAGGCCTAATGCAACACTGAGCGCTTTTGCCATGCTCACACCCTCCACCAGCGTTACAGAGAGTCCTGGCTCATTTGTCACCGCGATGGCTTTTACCTCAGAGAAATAAGGCTTTGCCTCTTCCAGTATCTTGGGTAATGTCACCGCATGCAAACGCGCAGCAAGTTCAGGAACAACGCCACCGTATGCTGCATGTTCCGCATCTTGTGAAATTTTTTTATGGAAAAGAAGTTTTTTGTCTTCGAGCCTTGTGATAGCAATAGAGCTATCATCGCAGCTACTTTCAATACTTAAAATCATCTATACAATCTTCACGTGCCATGGCTCAAACCTGACACCATCGCCATTGCCAACCGTATAGCGTGTCGAAACGTAGGAGAGTTTTTGCAAATTCCAGAACTCTTCGGTACGTGCAAAGTTCGCCGTAAAGTTTTGGTATCCCCACCCTTTTTTACCCACATCAAAATCGCCAACGGAGTGGTATGAAAAGCCAGGTGGTACCAAGGAACGCGATGCCATGGTAATGTTCCCGTTTTCACTTTTTATTTTTTCTAAATGGAGGCTCAACTGTTTCACCACACTGCGTACACCGGAGGTTAAGATAAGGGTTGGGCCAATATCTTTCATCAGACGCAAAAGAAGTTCTTGGGATGTCTCGCGGTAAACATAATGGCCTGTGCCATCTATTTTGATCACATCTTTTTCACTGATAGTATCGCTTAAATTTTGAATGGTTCGTTTACCGTAAAACCCGTAAATCACAGGGTCCGTGTAAAAAATCTCTTCCACATAGGCAATCTCAGCAGGTGTAAAGGCACCAATTCGAGGAAAACTTTTAGCAATTTTAAGAGTGTCATCAAACGAGAGAAGATTGAATTTTGCATACCCAATGGTACGCTCAACCATATCCAGTCGCTTAATGAGAGAATCAAATACGACTTTTTGCTCATTTTTAACCCAAATATCGGGATGCTTTAACTCATCAGCCTGCGCAAGGCTACTTACAAGCGTTGCACCCATCAATCCTAAAAAATTTCTTCGTCTCATATTCACCCTATCTGGTTAGTATTCATTCGCATTCGTGCCGTTTTCCAATAAGCCCATTATAACATGTGTGCTTGATTTTGCAATAAGAGTTCGACATCTTTTGCCGGTATAGGCTTGCTAAAAAGATACCCTTGCATCAACTCGCAACCATTGCTGTAAATAAACTCTTTTTGTCCCGTGGTTTCAACACCTTCCGCTAAAACTTTCAGTCCCAATCCACGCCCAAGTTCGATGATGGTACGCGCAATGGCACGATCTTCTCTGCTCTCTTCTAAATTTTGTACAAAACTTTGGTCGATTTTAAGTTTGGTAATCGGCAGTTGTTTCAAATAGGCCAAAGAGGAGTGACCGGTTCCAAAATCATCAATGGAAATATCGACTCCAAGCTCACGAAACCGCTTTAAAAGCGCAATGGATTTACTTGTATCTTTCATAATAAACCGCTCTACAATCTCCATCTCAATCCACTCAGGCCTGCACCCACTCTCCCGTAAACTTTGAATCATAAACGCAACCAGTCCAGCAGACTCTAATTGCTTTCCCGCAATATTAATCGCCGTTTTACCTGGATCAAGGCCCATGTCATACCATGCTTTGATCTGACGCATGACTTCCCTGATTACCCAACTGCCAATCTCAACGATCAGTTCACTCTCTTCCGCAATGTGAATAAAATACCCAGGAGCCGTGAGCCCTCGGGTGGGGTGATTCCAACGAATCAGTGCTTCAAAACCAACAATACGCTCACTTTGAAGATTGATCTGCGGTTGATAGAAGATCTCAAACTCCTTATTGGCAAGCGCCTTATTTAAACTTTTTTCTACTTCAAGATGCTCATTGGTCTCTTGATTCATCTCTTGATCAAAAAAGACGTAGCGATTGCGCCCTTTTGTCTTGGCTTTATACATGGCAATATCGGCATTTTTAAGAAGCTTACTGGCCGTTTCACCATCATTAGGATAAACACTCACCCCAATACTCATCGTGATTTTAAAACTCTCATTTCCCAAGAAGAATGGCTCTTGGAATGCATTGACCAGTTTTTTAATGGCAATGAAAATATCACTCACATCTTTGCAACCATCGAGCAGTACAATAAATTCATCCCCACTCAGACGGGCAACCGTATCGGTTTCTCGAACACTGCTTTGCATGCGCCCTGCAATCGTTTTTAAAAGCATATCGCCAGCATCATGTCCCAGTGAATCATTGACACTTTTAAATTTATCCACATCGACAAACATCACACCAAGAACCTTATTATCGCGGCTTGCTTTTTTGATGGCTTGCGTAAGCCTGTCTTGCAACAAGTTACGGTTAGGGAGTCCTGTTAGTGTATCGTGCTCGATTTGATGCATTAAGAGTTTTTTCTGTTTTTTATTCTCTTCTTCAAGCCCTTTACGAATGGTAATATCACGAACAGAGCAGTGCTGAATGATCCCTTTATCCATACGAATCGTTGTCATCATAACACTAATCCAAAAGAGCGATCCATCACACGCGCGGGCTTGCCACTCAAATTTATGTACGCCTTGCTGCGACGCTAGCGCATTCATCCAAAGTGCTTTTTCATAGGAACTTTGATTATCAGGTTGCAGTTCAGGAGAGATGTCAGATAGCGTTACATTGATCAGCTCATTTTTATCTTTGGCTTTAAACATTCGCACTATCGCTTCGTTACAATCCACAAAAACACCCTCTTTAAGCAGCCAAATGCCATCAGCAGACTTCTGATACAAGGTCTCAAAAACCAGTTTTTGTTCGCGAATCTGTTTATTGCTGAGCAACAGATGGTTTTCGTAGCGTGACAAAACCGATCGAAGTTTGGTAGAGATAAAAAACATAATACCCATCACCAAGAGCATGATAATAAGAGATACGGCTAACATGTTGATAATGGTGGATTGCATTTTCGTGCGAAGCAACTGCTCTTGCTCTAAAAGAGCACTGTTCTCTTCAGAAAGATAGGCACCCGTACCAATCACCCATCCAAATTGGGGAATGGGGCGGATAAAAGAGATCTTACTACGATCTTGTGACGTAGGATGATACGAAGCCACATAGTTCATAAAGAAGCCTTCAAGATTGCGCTTGCCCCCTTCGACGATATCTTTGATAACGGAATGGCCATTCACAACAACATCCAGCCTATTTTTACCGATCAAAGAGTGATCGCCATGGGAAATGGTATACCCATCGTAATCGTAGGCAAAAATGTAACCATTTTCTCCATACTTGGTATTTAACAACAGCTTTTGCGTCTCTTTTTTAATGCGCTCTCTAATCTCATCTTCATAGCGACCACTGGCAACATAGATATTTAAAGGAGCATACTTGCGAACATAGCCTATTTTGTTACGGGCTACATCATCTTTAGGATTTTGCCAAGACCAAACAGCCGTATAGGCCTCTTCTGTTTTAAAACGCTCAATGGCACTTTTCATAAAAAATTTTCCATTGCCATCTTGAACATTACTAAAATCTTTTCCTTCTAGCTCTTTATTAGCGCCATGCATAATACAGATTCCATCCATACCATAGATCACATAGTAGCCACTAAGGTCATTGAAAAATCGGGTATCTCGAAGTTTTGTTTTAATCTTTGCTAGGATTTGTTCGCGTGGAAGATTTGGATTTTCGATGTAAATATCATTGATCACTTGATACGCAAGATTGACAATATTTTTGATCTCATCTCGGGCTTCATTCATCAAAAATTTTTCATTTTCATTGATGTAATCAATGAGTTTATCCACACGCTCTTGCGCTTGTATTTTGGAGCGCTTAACATACTCTATCCGTGTCGTATCAAGTGATTTTCGATACTCCGTGCGCTCTGCTGAGATAATGATGGTTAAGGTAATCGAAAAGGTGAGTAAAATGGCGAATGCAGGCAAAAAAACAATCCATTTGGTAATATTTTGTTTTTTTAAACTCAGCAATACACACTCCAGTGAAATTGAATTTATTTGATGTCTATAACTTTATCAAAATTTTCTAAAATTTGGGCTACTCTCCTCTGCCACATGCTCGAAAATGCCGCTTTTTCTTCCACAGTGAGTACTCCTGAAAACAACTTATGCATCAGCGGTTGCATCGCAGGATCTGTTGCGATTTTATGAGGATTATAAGCAACATCAACAGATGCTTTTGTATCAAGGCGCATGATTCTTACATGTAAAGGAATATCCGCACTAAAATGCATCAAATCTTTACGTACATAGTGACCATTTAATCCTTTAAAACCCCACGTATCGGTCGCTCCCGTGATGAGTGAAAAAGCATTGGCAATCACCCCTGTTGTGCCCTCACTTTGACCTTCTTTAAAAAAAATAGCCATCCCTCCTCGAAGCGGTAACGCGTTGGGATAAAGCACTTTAAGACCTTCTTTAATCATAAGATAGGCACCTGCCATTGTGGGACAACTGTGCCCCGCACTTTTAACCACATCGAGGTAACTAAAGGTAATCTTTCCCTCTTCAAATGCTCCCAAAATTTCGGATAAGGGATCGTAAAGCGTTACGGTTTCTACGGTATCAAAAAAAGTAGGGTATTTCATTTTAACTCCTTGATCTTAATTGAGAAGATTTTAACGTAATCCAAAAAGTAAATCATTGATTTAAATTGTGTTACAATTAATAGACTTTTTGCAAACCTAACGTTTGCGCAAAAGGTATGCGATACTCTTCCTAAAAGAGTACTCATGAATCAAAAAGAAAAAGGTGCGTAATGCAAGCATTTTGGAACGCTAAATTTCAAACGAAAGAGCTCGCTTATGGAGAAGCACCCAATAATTTCATCAAAGAGAATATAGATCTTTTACTCAATGCTAAAACGGTCATGTGCTTAGGCGAAGGGGAAGGGCGTAACGCAATCTTCTTAGCCGACAAAGGCATTTTTGTTGAAGCTCTCGATATTTCCGATGTAGCCCTTTTGAAATTGCGAAAAAGAGCTAAAGAGCATTATGTTTTTATCAAAACACGGCACACGCTTTTAGAGTATTGGCAACCCGATCAACTCTATGATGCCGTGATTTGTACCTACTTGCACCTCCCCAAACAACATCAAAAAATGCTTTTTGAAAAAGCGATAGAAGCACTCGCCCCTCAAGGTTATTTTATTGCCGAACTTTTCAGTGAAAGTCAAATCCACTTTGAAAGTGGTGGCCCTAAAAATATGGCTTTTCTGTACGATCTTAATGATATTTTAGATATCGCCAAAATGCTTCCGTGTAAAATTATCAAACTTGCGCAAGAGGTTATTGTTTTAAATGAGGGCGAACGCCACGTCGGACGGGCAAGTGTCATTCGCGTTATTTTACAAAAAACGGAACACGATCACTGCCCAATCGTTCCATAGTAACGACTTCGCTCTGGATTTTCAACCCATTTATAATCAGGATCATCCCCTAGTTTTGCCCAGTAGAGTAGCCCCGAATTACGCCATGGATCGATGAGAATACCGCTAGAAAACGGCGCGCCTTTGGCCACCACGACAACAGAATTATGCTCATTAAATTCGCCTTTATTGGCCACTCCCCAGCGCAGATCAAAACTTTGGTATCTAAGCCCTTTCAGATGGGCGATCATATCTTCGCTCCATTCATAGCAAAGTCCTCGCTCTTTAAGCCCCGTGTTAATCAAAAAGTTATGAAACGTTGGCGGATAGACAAGCCCATAACGCTGCGCCAAAATCTGTGGATAAAGCAGTGCTTCGTAGGCAAACATGCGCGCTTCTTGGTAGTCCACATCGTCCCCTAACTGAGTTAGCTGCGTGGTCAGCACCGAGACTTGATCAGGCATGACATGTAAAGAGTCTTGCTTCGCACTGCATCCTTGAATGAGAAGCGCAAAAAGAAGAAGAAAAAGAGAGTGTTTCATGCTTTTTTAACTTTGAGATTGATTTTGACGATTTCACTGGGTGCTAAAATACGAACCGCCGGCCCCCAATACCCTGCCCCATTACTAACAAAGACTTGCGTTTGTTTGGAGTGCTGATACAGACCACTCAAATAAGGCTGATCAAGCAGTACCAAAAGACCAAAAGGAAAAATCTGCCCACCATGGGTATGACCGCTTAGAATCAGATCAATCTTTTCACCGTTCATCTCTTTGACAATTTTTGGCTGATGAGAGAGTAAGATCGTCGGTAATTCTGGCTTTACATGTAAAAGGGCTTTGGCAAGATCCGGTGGCTCAAAATCAAAGCGTTTGCCCATCATATCCATGACACCCGCAAGATTGATGGTATGGTTAATCACGATCGAGCGATTGGAAAGTATCTGCACACCTAATGTGCGAATATGCTCCATAATTTTGTTAACGCCATAAAAATACTCATGATTCCCCGGCACATAATAAACACCTAAACGACTCTGAATAGCACGCAAAGAGTCCAACTTGTCGCCAATTTGTTCCACGGGCATATCGACTAAATCGCCTGTGATGACCACAATATCTGCATCGAGCGTATTGATTTGTTTCACCACATAATCCATAAATGCTTTTCCAAGGGTTTTCCCGATGTGCAAATCGGTAATCTGCACAATACTCAGCGGTGATTCTAACCCATCAATCACAACATCGACCTCTTTGATACGAGGCGCTTTCATGCCATTGTAAAATCCTTTGGCGATGTAAGAAAGTGCCAAAAGGAGCATCGTGACATCAAACACCATTTTGATAAACAGACGCCTAGAGTAGTCATGCGGAATTTTGGCATAAGGAATATGAAAAAGGTCGTAGACAATCGCTACACAAAAGAGCATAAAAGAGACGCCGATCATCGCGGAAAAGAGCAGGTACAAGATGGGATCAAGATTGTCCAAACGCAAGACTAAAAAGTAAAATACTTCGCATAGTGTCATGGCAATCATCACCCATTTGATCACACCTTGAATCTTGCAAAAAATGTCCAAGCGCTTCAAAAAGCGCCTGTAACTGTAAAAATTAATCAGTGATAGTACCGCTATGGCGGCCAATGCGAAAGAGAGGCGAAACATGTTCTATTTTCCCTTACTTGAGCGTCTCAAAATAGCGCTTGCTTTCAGACGAAATAACACGTGAGAGCAACAGCAACGCTATAAGATTAGGAATCGCCATCAAACCATTGGTGAGGTCTGAAAAATTCCATACAAATTCGAGTTTTAACATCGAACCGACCATAACACCTGCGATAAATAAAACTCTGTACAAACGAATAAATCGCTCGCCAAATATATACTCAAACGCTTTCTCACCGTAATAACTCCATCCTAAAATAGTCGAGTATGCAAATAAAACGGTCGAAACAACCACAACCATACCGCCAAATGATCCTAAATAGAGTTGGAAACTTTGCATGGTAAGGGCACTCGGGCTCACCCCTTGTTGCCAAAAAGGAGAGATCAAAATAATCAATGCCGTCATCGTACAGACAACCAATGTATCAATAAATGTTTGGGTCATGCTCACCAATGCTTGTCTTACAGGATCATTGGTTTTAGCTGCGGCTGCGGCAATAGGGGCAGATCCAAGACCTGATTCATTGGAAAAGACACCGCGTGCAACACCATAACGAATGGCCGCTGCCATCGTAGCACCTACAAATCCACCACCTGCGGCGATAGGATTAAAGGCATGGTAAAAGATCAACTCAAAGGCGCCGCCCAACTTATCAAAATTCATGGCTAAAATAACCAAAGAGACTGAGACATACGCCAAAATCATAAATGGCACAAGAAAAGAGGTAAAGTTACCAATCGACTTAATTCCACCCAAGATAACCACTGCTGTCAAGGTCAAAAGCACAATGCCCGTTACCCATGTAGGAATCGCCATCTCACTGCTTAGAATCTGTGCGACCGCATTGGCTTGGGTCATATTGCCAATACCAAATGCTGCAATCGCGGTAAAAATAGCAAATGCCATACCTAATTTTGGCATATTAAGACCATAGGTAAGGTAGTACATAGGACCACCTTTAAAGCCATGATGATGCCCTTTTTGGCGGTATTTAACGGCAAGTACTGCTTCAGAGTATTTGGTCGCCATACCCACAAGCCCTGTCATCCACATCCAAAAAACCGCTCCGGGTCCGCCAAGTGTAATTGCCGTAGCAACCCCTACAATGTTACCAATACCCACGGTTGCCGCAAGGGCTGTCATGAGTGCAGCAAAGTGACTGATTTCACCCTCGCCATCAGGCTCTTTGTGAAAAATAAGCTTTATTGCATGTGGCAATGCCCAAAACTGCATCCCTTTTAAAATAATCGTCAAGTAAATTCCCGTACCAACCAACAAAACTAACATAGGAGCACCCCAAACAATGCCTGAGAGGGTTGCTACCCATTTTTCAATCATCTCCATCTAACTTCCTTATTGCTCACTAATATGATGCCCTTTTGGCAAGACTAAATTGAGCACAATACCCACAATAGCACCTAAACCAATACCGCTAAATGCAACGCCACCCATATCCACCACCATACCGCCAATGGCTAACACTAAAACCATTGAAACGATGATCATATTACGAGGGTCGTTCATATCGACTTGCTCTCGCACCATGGTTCCCAAACCAATGGACGCGATGATGCCAAAAAGAAGCAGTAAAATGCCACCCATAACAGGCACTGGAATCGTCGCTAAAAGACCGCCGAGTTTGCCCACAAAGGCTAAAAGAATGGCAAAAAGTGCTGCCCATGTCATAATGGCAGGATTGAATGCTTTGGTAATGGTCACCGCACCCGTCACTTCGGAGTAGGTCGTATTTGGAGGTCCACCCAGCATAGAAGCCGCCGTGGTTGCAATCGCATCGCCCAAAAGGGTCGTTTTCAAACCGGGCTTTTTCAAATAATCGGTTTTTGTCACATTGCTGATCGTTAAAATACCACCGACATGTTCCACCGCTGGGGCAATCGCAATCGGCAAAATATAGATAATCGCTTCAAGATTCCATTCCGGTGTCACAAAGTTTGGTATTGCAAACCATGCCGCTTTGGCTACTGAGTCAAAACTGACAATGCCCAAGATCAATGAGACTGCATAACCCGCGATAATCCCGCATAAAATAGGCAATAACTTAAGCACACCTTTACCTAAAAGGGCGACCAAAAGTGTGACGATGAGTGCTGACATCGAAACCATCATCGCTTGATGCAGAGGCACTAAAACTATCGCGCCATCGCCTGTTTTACCCATTGCCATATTGACCGCCACGGGAGAGAGAATCAACCCAATCGTCATAATGACAGGGCCTACGACAACGGCTGGGAAAATTTTATGTAAAAAGTCTGAGCCTTTAATACGTACAAGAACACTGAGGAAAAAGTAGAACAAACCCGCCGCCGCAAGACCACACATCGTACCTGCAAGTCCCCACGTTTTAAGCCCGTAAATAATTGGGGCAATAAACGAAAACGACGATGCCAAGAAAATTGGAGGAATCTGCTCGCGCGTGGTGAGTTGAAACAGAAGCGTTCCAAAGCCTGCGGTAAAAAGCGCAACGTTAGGGTCTAACCCTGTCAAAATGGGAACTAAAACCAGCGCCCCAAAAGCAACAAATAAGAACTGCAAACCAATAATGCTGTCCCTAAGTCTAAAATTATAGTCTGTCTTGTGTAACATCAATGCCTCACTTTTTCATTTTTTACACGCTTTTTGGGCAAAGCCCGAAAAGCTACGCTGTACGCTAAAGCTTGCCTCTGACGAGGCAGAAACTTCTTCGGAAATGCTTTACATGTAAAGCTAAAACGATAAGCAGTAACGGCGTACTTCGCGGTCAATTTCAAAGACCTCATCCAAACTCTTTGGAATGGCATCTTCAAAGTGACGATACGCTTTAATCGTTCGCGCCGCCAGTTCTAAAATCGTAATCTCTTGGTTGAAAAATTTGGTAATGCCCACTTCATTGGCAGCATTGATGACAACACCACGCGTTGGATGGGCTAAAACGTCCTCTTTAATCTCCCAAATTGGATAGCGCGCTGCTTCAATCTTTTGAAATGAAAATGAACCAATGGAGGCTAAATCAATCGAGGGAAGAATGGGCTCTTCCACCTCACCGACCAATGCAAACGCGATAGGAAGTTTCATATCGGCTACGGCTAAATGTGCTGTGGTGCTACCATCTTTAAAATCAACAAACGCATGAATTAACGACTTTGGCTCGATGATCGCATCCAGTTTATCACACCCAAAAAGCCATTTGGCTTCTAAGAGTTCAAACAGTTTATTGGTCATCGTTGCACTGTCAATGGTAATTTTCGCACCCATGCTCCAATTCGGGTGTTTGAGTGCATCTTGAAAGGATTTTGTCGCAAGTTCATTGAGTGGCGTGTCACGAAATGCTCCACCGCTTGCTGTAATGGTCATACTTCGCACGGGGCGATTGCCTAAAAGATACCACAGACCAAAATGTTCACTATCAATCGGGGTAATGTGCGTGGTATCGAGCAGATGGCCTGCGACGACTAAGGACTCTTTATTGGCAAGGGCGAGACGTTTACCAAGACGTAACACTTCAATGCTGGGCGCTAAGCCTACGAAGCCGACCAACGCGTTTACGACAAGCGAACTGTGTGTTTTTTGCAAAAGCTCTAAGATACCCTCTTGTCCAACAAAAACATGGCTATGATTGACCAAAGTGCGATCGTTTGCGTCACTGATAGCAACGTATTTGGGTTGGTGCTCTTTAATCTGCTCATTCAAAAGCGTTATATTTTTTCCTGCAACCAATGCTTCAACCACAATGCCAAAACGTTTGGCGATCAAAAGCGCGTTAACGCCAATGGAGCCTGTTGATCCTAGAAGTACCACTTACGCAAGCCCTCGAAGCAGGATGACCATCACAACGCCTCCAAAGAGGTACCCGTCCAGTCTGTCTAGCATGCCGCCATGTCCTGGGAAAAGATTGCCGCTGTCTTTGAGTCCTGCTTCGCGTTTGAGGTAACTCTCAAAAAGATCACCAAATACCGATGAAACCGATGCAAGAAGAGCAATAATGGCAGAGAGCCATAAAGGAATCAGAAACGTACCATAGAGTGCTCCTACCACCGTAGCGATCAGAACGCCACCGATGACGCCTTCGAGCGTTTTATTGGGAGAGGTTGGAGAAAAAGGTGTTTTACCCATGCTCTTACCCACAAAATACGCACCCGTATCAGTTAACGCCACAACGATCACCAGCCAGACCAAAACAGACATGCCAAAGTCATGGTAGAGTGTGTAGAGAAACAGCATCGAAACCGAAGGGTATAAAAAAGGAGCAAGGAGTTTATAATCAACGTTTTTCGTGTATGCCATAACGGCCAAAAAGCCAATGAGGGCGAGGTAGATCAGATCATCAGGATTCGGATAGATAAACGCAAATAACCACAAGAGTACGGCATACACATAGAGTTTGGTGTCTTTGACTTCAAAGAGGTTCATTGCTTCATGAAAGGCTAACAGATACATTGCGCCCATGATAAGCCATGTTAAAAGTGCGTTGTTTAAAAAGGCAACCACTGAGGCAAAGGCAAGCATGACTAAGCCCGTAAATACGCGCTGTTTATTTGATTCATAGAGTGTTTTGAAGTTCATAGGGACTCTTTTAATGGTGTTGTATGAAGAGGCAATCATAGCAAAGTCAAGGTGAGGCTAAGCTTTAATGTCTAAATGACCGTCGTGTACTGCAGGTACTTCCTCTTCTTTGGTCTCTTGATGCTCCAAAAGTTCCTCTTTTTGCTTCATTTGCTCTTCAGATGCGCCATTCTCTTCATCACGCCTTTGATGCTCATGCTCATGTTCAGGATCGATTTTATAGGTCTCTTCCGCCGGTCTAACATCTTCAACGATCTCTTCTTTTTCATTTTGCAGTGCTTCCGCTAACATACTTTGCATTTGAACGCTGTTTTGGTAGTCCATCTGTTTTCCCGCTTGTACGGTTACCATTTGGTTGGCATAAATGACATTTCCAATAGGACCAATACTTGCCATAAAAGCCTCCTATTTTCATTCGTTTCGCACATAAAGTTGGCGAAACTCCGTTAGCCACGAGGGCACTGAAGCTTATAGCTCTTTCGAGCCAGAGAATTACTCTTTGTATATTTTAAGCGTTTGATACTCTTCATAAGCAACATTCGCTCCATCAAAGGGTTTGACATTTTTGCGTTTCGTATAATCGACCAAATAGCCACCTTTTTGAGAGAGGCTAAATTCGACACAGAGTTTTGCGGCAAAAATGAGAACCGACTCTGGGACATTTTGCTTTTCGGTGCAAATAATCACATGGGAGGAGGGTATATCTTTTACATGTAACCATATATCGTTCTTTTTTGCCTCTTGCAAGAGTGCAATGTTCCCTTTTTCGTTTTTTCCCAGCAAAATGCGATATCCCTCTAGTAAAAAGGTCTCATAAAGATTGCTTTCATCGCCTTTTTGCTTTGATTTGCGCTGTTTGGGCACTAAAATCTGTATCTCTTCAGGATCACGTGCTGCGTTAATGACACCCACCATGCGCTCCAAAAAGAGTCGCTTTTCATCTAAATTCTCTTTTTGACGATGCACTGAAAGCGCTTTTTGGCGTAACTTCTTCGACTTTTTAAAGAGCAAATTGGCTGCCATTTGAGGCGTTTGTGCTTGCGGAAGGCTAATCGTCACATCATTGCCCTCAAAATCAACCAGCGTCACCTCTTCTTGATACCCTTTAATCGTATTGGTGTGCAAATGCGCTAAAACCAGTGTCGCCTCTTTTTGCGCCTCATCGCTTTTGAGCATCAGCTCTGCTTCATTTTCAAGCGCATCAATCGCTTGGGTAAGCTTGGATATCTTTTTTTCCACCTGCGCAATTTTCTGTTTTTTGATCTCTTCGATCTTTACATGTAAACGTTTTTCGTATGCCCCTTTAAGATACTCCTCAAGGGTTACGTTCAGGTCAAAAGGCTTCTCTTTAAGCTCTTTGGGCGGTAATTTCTCCAAAACTTCATTGACTTTGACACTGCGAAATGAAATACTGGAATCAATATGGCGCATCGCCTCTAACACCACTTCGTTTTCATCTAAGATGATGGCATTGGTGTTGCGCCCCGTAAATTCTAACTGCAAGGTGGTGCGCATCGCTTTGTAACTCGAACTCGCCAACACGCCAATGCGCCAAATGCGATTGCCCTCTTCCACGTCCATCGACTCGATCTTCGCATTGGCAAAACGTTTACCAAGAAGCACGTCAAAGGGTGCTGTGTAACGCTTCGCTTGTTTGAAATCCTCTTTAAAAAACATATACGAATCCCCACGTCCAAGGTCAACAAACAGTGGTTCTCCCGCTTCAAAAATAATGCGCAAGACAGAGTCGTCCACACGGTAAATGGAGGAAATTTTCTGGTATTGCTTTAAATAGTCATTTATACAAACAAGTTCTGCGTGTTTCATAGGTCTCTTTTTCATTTTTAATTGGAGTTCTTAGCAGAACTCTTGACACGCTTTTAAAGCAAAGCTTTAAAAACTACCTTAACACTGGGTTTTCCTTGGCAGAATGCCCACGCACCTGTGGTGCTTTTGCCTTTTACGAGGCAGAATTTTTCAAAGTTTTTATCAGTCTAAATATCTCTTTCACACTCTGTTTGACCAGTTTTTCAGCTCTTTGTTTTTCCATCGCCTCTTCCAAACTCATCGGATAGCGCATAATGGAAAAAAGGGCATCTACTCCCTCATGAACTTCCAGTTCATCGGCAATGCCACCGCCTAAAGCGATGAGAGGAATACCTGCATGTGTACAACGCTTTGAGACACCACTGAGCACTTTGCCCATTAACGACTGCTGATCGATGCGTCCTTCTCCCGTAATCACGAGCGTTGCATCTTTTAAATGCCCATCAAAACCGATCTGATCTAAAATAATCTCAATACCAGAGCGAAGCTTCGCATCCAAAAAGGCTTGCATCCCGCCACCCATACCGCCCGCGGCACCAGAGCCTGCATTCATCGCGACATCTTTGCCCAGCGTGTTTTTAAGTACCTGCGTAAACTGCTTCATCCCTGCATCAAGGCGTTCAATCATCATCGCATCCGCACCTTTTTGTGCCGCATAAATATGCGCTGAACCACTTGGTCCAAACATGACGTTATCCACATCACACGCGACAATAAATTCACACGTTTTAAGCGCTGGTAACACATGGCTTTCATCCACTTGATGCACTTTTTCCAAAATCGCACCACCCAAACCAAGCTCGGTGCCCGCTTCGTCCAAAAAGCGATACCCCAATGCTTGAAGCATGCCAAGCGCGGCGTCATTGGTCGCACTGCCACCAATACCGACGATAAACTTACGACACCCTTTTACCATGGCATCTTTCACCATCTCGCCCACGCCAAACGTTGTGGTCAAAAGCGGATTGCGTTTTTCTTTGGGAACGAGCGGAAGTCCCCCTGCTTGCGCCATCTCAATGATCGCAGTTACGCCATCCTCTAAGATGCCATACTGTGCGCTGATGGGGTTCATCAACGGGTCATGGACGTTACATGTAACGATAGTACCTTTGACATTTTGCATAATAGCAGCAAGCATTCCCTCACCGCCATCGGCGATATAACACGCAGTAACGTGTGCTTTTTGGTAAACCTCTTTAATGCCCTCTTCTATCCATGTTGAGAGTTCTTGAGAACTCGCACATCCTTTAAATGAATCAATTGCTAAAACGACATTCATCGATATTTCTGCTCCAATGCTAATAAATACTCTTTGCGCCACAATCCCCCACTGTAACCACCAATACTACCATCTTTGGCGATCACGCGGTGGCACGGGATGATAATAGCAATTTTGTTTTTGCCATTTGCATTTGCAACGGCACGCGTGGCTTTAGGGTGTTTGAGCAGTTCTGCCTCACGGCTGTAAGAGATAGTCTCACCGTAAGGAATACCTTGAAGCACACTCCACACACTCTGTTGAAAAAAGGTGCCTTTGGGATGCAATGCGACACTAAAAGTTTTAAGTCTCCCCTCAAAATAGGCCTCTAGCTCTTTTTTAAGCTGCTCAATATGGGGGTTTGAATCTTTCACTATTTCACCATTGTCGTCAAAATCCAAAGCGCAAATGCCACGATCATCGGCGGAGATCAACAACAATCCAACTGGCGAGGAGAAGGAACAATACACCATGCTAACTCCTTAGTACTTTGTGCATACACACGCTGTTTTCCATCCCGACATACGGCGTATAGTTGGGAATGACCTCGTAACCTATTTTGGTGTAAAGCGCAATCGCTTCGGGTTGAGCTTTGCCCGTTTCTAATTGAGCGTGTGAAAAACCACACTCCCCCGCCCATGCTTCTAAGGCACTGAGTATCTGTGATGAAAACCCACGTCTACGATAGGCGGGCATGACAAACATGCGCTTAATCTCAACCGTTGTCTCATCAATCTTTTTAAAACATCCACATGCAACCGGTATTTCACCCTCATAACCCACCAACGCTGTTTCGATCGGATCGATCACATTGTGTTTATCATACAGTGCTTGCTCTTTGCCATAACGTACATTAAGCTCTTCATCCAACGCATGCGTCAGAAGACAAAAATCTTCATGCGTATTGGATAATTTACATGTAAACATTGAAAAACCTTCGATGATTTTCTTATTATTATACCCTCTTTGCATAGTTTTTGAGCACCCCAACGGTTACAAAGCGTGGTATGATTTTCATCAAGGAGCATGTCATGACACACCTTTTTACGTATGGATCGTTAATGTTTGAAGACGTCTGGAACCGACTGGTCAAAGGGAATTATCTCTCCCAAAAAGCAACTCTCAAAGGTTACACGAGACGCTCGGTCAAAGAGGATGAGTACCCTGTTATCTTCCGAGCCGATGAGCGTGTTGAAGGGGTCGTTTATTACGATATAAGCGCAGAAGATATGGTCATTTTGGATGCTTTTGAGGGCGAGTATTACGAACGCACCGAGGTGGAACTCCTCGTTAAAGATGAGATGATTCAAGCGTGTGTGTATGTTTTAAAAGAAAAACATTTTGATATTATCGACCCAAAACCGTGGAGCGAAGCGCTTTTTGCAACCGAGGGCATCCAACGTTTTTTAGCGAACTACAAAGGGTTTTTAAACTATTAACCCAATTAGGATACAATAACTCCTGTATCTATTTTTAAGGAGTTTACAATGAAATGTAACATAGGAAAAACAGACAGAACGCTTCGTGCTATCGTCGGTATTGCTGTGATTATTGTTGGGGTTATTTTTAACAGTTGGTTTGGAATTATTGGTATTGTTTTGTTAGCAACGGCACTTTTCCGTTTCTGCCCAGCCTACCTTCCGTTTTCCATCGATACCTCTAAAAATGATGACGGGAGTTCATGCGGTGGTGGCGGCTGCGGCTGCGGTAGATAACCTTCTCGCGAGTTGCCTTTTGGGCAACTCATCTGCTCTTTTTTTTTCTTAAACCTTTTTTTGCTAAAATACCTTAATTCTTACATGTAAACAAAAGGCATACCATGGGACAAACCATCACTGAAAAGATTTTTAGCGACCACGTAGGTCACGCTGTCAAAGCGGGCGAAATTATTAAAAGTAAAATCGATATGGTTATTGGTAACGACATTACCACACCTATTTCGATTCGTGCGTTTGAGCAAAGTGGTGCGACCAAGCTTGCCAATCCCGATGGCTTTAGTATTGTCATGGATCACTACATCCCCGCCAAAGATATTGCCAGTGCAAACCAAGCGAAAATCAGCCGTGAATTCGCGTATAAACACGATCTCAAACACTATTTTGATGAAAAAGATATGGGCATTGAGCATGCGCTTTTACCTGAAAAAGGGCTTGTTGGACCAGGCGATGTCATCATTGGGGCGGATTCACACACCTGTACGCATGGAGCTTTAGGAGCTTTCGCAACGGGTATGGGCTCAACAGACCTTGCGTTTGCAATGATTACGGGCGAGAACTGGTTTAAAGTACCCGAATCTATCAAAGTGGTCTTTAGTGGAAAACCAAAACCTTATGTTTACGGAAAAGATCTTATCCTTGAAGTGATTCGCATTTTAGGCGTCGATGGTGCATTGTACCGTACGCTTGAATTTACAGGCGATACCATTGGGTATTTGAGCATGGATGATCGTTTCTCTCTTTGCAATATGGCAATCGAAGCGGGTGCCAAAAGTGGTATCGTCGCGGTTGATGATATTACCAAAGCCTTTTTGAAAGATAAAAATCTTGCACGTGAACCAAAATTCTTCTACTCCGATGAAGATGCGGTGTATATGCAAGTGCTTCACATCGATGTTGCCAACCTTGATCCTGTCATTGCGTATCCATTCTTACCATCAAACGGCAAATCAATTAATGAAGCAGTGAAAGATGATTTGAGCATCGATCAAGTCTTTATCGGTAGTTGTACCAATGGTCGTTTGGAAGATTTACGCATCGCGGCAAAAATTCTTAAGGGTCGCAAAGTCGCGCGTAAAACACGCCTTATCATTACCCCAGCGACGCAGAAAATCTCCTTACAAGCACAAAAAGAGGGCTTAGTTGACATTTTTGTGGAAGCAGGAGCGGTCTTTAGTAACCCAACCTGTGGTGCCTGTTTAGGTGGCTACATGGGTATCTTGGGCGAAGGGGAGCGTTGTGTCGCCACAACCAACCGTAACTTTGTAGGACGTATGGGCGATCGTACCAGCGAAATCTACCTTGCCAACTCTGCCGTGGCAGCAGCCAGTGCCGTTATGGGCAAAATCACCGATCCAAGATCACTTTAATGCTTTTTATCCCGCTACCTTTAGTCATCATTGCTGGCGGGAAAAGTTCGCGCATGGGAAGCGACAAAGCCTTGCTTCCTTTTGGCGAATTTAAAACACTCACCGAATTCCAACTGCACAGGCTCAAACCATACTTTTCCCATTTACATGTAAGCGCAAAAAACAGCGCAAAATTTGAGTTTGAAGCCTCTTTTATCGACGACAATCAAAGCTATGCTGACCATTCACCGCTCGTTGCACTGCTCTCTATTTTGGAGCAATTACAAACGCCCGTCTGCGTGCTGAGTGTCGACACTCCGTTTGTCACACCCGAAATTTTTGAAAAACTCTATCAGAATTTTGAAGAGGGAGATGATGCCATTGTTGCCACGTCACCGTGCGCTTCGCATCAACTGTGTGCACTTTACGCACCGTCTATTGCAGAAAAAATTCGAGAACAACTCTCGCGCAATGAGCACAAAATCCGCTCCGTTCTCAGTCAAAGCCGAACCAAATACATCGCCTTTGAATCGGATGATCCCTTTTTTAACCTCAACCACCCCGAAGAATATGAAAAAGCACAGGAACGCTTATGATCGACTCTCTTACCCATGTCTCTTCCCTCAAGGCTTTTGAGGCAAAACTCTTTACATGTAAAAGTCCCAAACTTTTTTTAGTCGACATCAAACAGTTTAAAACTATCAATCTTGCGTTTGGCGATGAAGGTGGAAATTTTGTATTGTGTGCCTTTGCTATGAGCCTCCAAAGCTTTGCCAAAAGCAAAGAGATGGAGCTTTTTCGCATTCAAGATGATAAATTTGCACTCTTACTCGACACACCCTTTGAACTCTCCAAAATGGAAAATATCATCTTTGCGTTATGCGAAGAGATGGAACGCCTAAGCTTTGTCTACCACGACCAAAATATTGACGTGGAAGTGCATATGGGCATCAGTTTTGACCACCTTGAGCCACTCAAAAAAGCGCAAAAAGCCCTTTTAGTTGCCAAAGCTGAAAATCAACCTTTTGTCACCTACTCTGAATTTGCCAATATGCTGATGAGTGAAAACGAAGAAGCGATTGAAGCGATGATGAAAAGTGCGATTGAGAATGGGCAAATTGTGCTTCATTTTCAAGCGATTGTAGACCGCGAAGCAAACCCTTTTTACTATGAAGCGCTTTTACGTTTGGCCTATCATCAAACCGTGCAATCCCCCAAACTCTTTTTGAAAATCGCAAAAGAGCGCAATCTCTACGATGCTCTGTTTGAAAGCATTGCTTCTAAAGTGGCGCAACTGTGCGATCAAACAGGATTGCGTCTTGCACTCAACCTCTCATCAGAAGATCTTGTCAACCCGAAACATTTTAACTTTTTGAAAGCATGTTTGGAGGGGAAAAATATTCTCCTCGAGATTCACTATGATCCTAAAACACCTCTTGAGGATTTAAAAAGAGCTATGCGTGAACTTAAAACCGTAGGTCTGATGATTGCGCTCGATAATGTCGATAATGTAGCACTAATAAATGAATTTGAGAGGGGATTGATTGATGTGGTCAAAGTACGTGGTGAGCTTATTCGCAATCTCGCACTTGATCCCCAAGCATCGCTTACATGTAAAGCCATGGTTGCATTATGTCAGCATCAAAACATTCAAATCGTCGCCACACAACTGAATGCTAAAGCGGTCGTTGAGGCGGCTCGAGCGCTTGAATACAGCCTCTTCCAAGGCTATATTTTCGAGCAACCTCATCCATTAGAAATGCCAAAACACTCAGCAAACCCTGTGTAAAGAGTGTTCTTACTTACTCTTGAGCGTAAATGAGCGCTTCATCAATTTTAGAAAACTCAACAATTTTTAAACCTTTATGATCTTTCATAAACGTTTGGGCACTGTTGAGCGTTTTAAAAGGAACAAACTCTTTTCCCATAGGTCCCATCACATCACTCCCTACGACATAAAATGCTTTCATCCCATCCATCGCTTCACCCGTATAATAATCACTGACCAAAATCGTGAGACCGGCGTCTGGATGTTTGGTGTAATTGCCCCATTTTGAAGGATTCTGATAGAATTTCAACAGATCTTTCACGCCATCAAAGGCATGCGCGATTGGTTTGCCATTTTCCATATACGTCATACGTGCCGCCCACTTCGGATATTTATAGGCAAACATACCACATACAGGACATTTTTCATCTTTTTGAATCATTAACGTTGTGGTCTTCTCTTTAGACGTTGCCTCATGCCCTAAAACTTCCCATAGGTACAAAGAGAGGGCTTGAAGTTCTTTGTCTTCAAGTTCTCCACACACACCCGAATGTTTAATATGCGCCTTGAGTGCGCTGATGGTTTTAAAATCATGGGGATTAAGGTGATCTTTTTTACATTGAGCATTGTAAATTTTCTCTCCCATGGGATACATCCCTTTTTGCTTTCGCTTAATCATCTCATCCGCATCCTGTGCTAAAGAAGCTTTCGATTTAGCAACGGCGACATCAAAGGGAGCCACTTCACCACCATTTTCTGCTACGAATACCTTTGCATCTGCCTCTTTTTCAAAGGCTAAGGTACTGACCGAACTCATGGTTCCAGGAACTTTTGAACCTACCACATAAAATGCACTCTTTGCATCAATCAGTTTTTCACTTTTGACATCAGTGACAACAATTTTAGAAATTTGAGATTCAATCGAAGGAAAATCTACAATGAAACAACGAAGAGAGCAGTATTGTCTCGTGGAACCATCTTTAAGATAGACGCCATGTGAAGTTTTATAATTGTGTTTTATATTCATCCCACATATAGGACAATAATCCTTCTCAGCCCCTTTTTGAATGAGCTCGGGCTCCGCTGCTGCAACCATTTTGTTAACGTCATCATGGTTGTGTCCCTCATGTGCTGACAATGAGCACGCCAATACCAACGCAAAAATAAATGTCATAAACCCTTTAACCATTCCAAAACTCCTTCTTAAGAGAATACGTTTAGTTTAATCCCTCAGTGTTAAATTTGTGTTAAATATCACGCAGAATCGTATCATCTTTTTAGCATACTTATTGGTTATAATATACTAAAAATTAAGGAGCAACGATGGTTAAGCATATTGTCTTTTTTAAACTACCGGATAATTCACAGGCAACTAAACAAGCGGTGAAAGATCGTATTATGAGCATGCAAGGTAAGCTTGATTTTGTGAAACATCTTGAAGTTGGCATCAATTTTTGTGCTGAAGAGAGAGCCTTCGATGTAGCCCTCATTAGCGATTTTGAGACCAAAGAGGATCTGCAAACCTATGCAACCCATCCCATTCATGTGGAAGTCGTCAATTTCATCAAATCTCTCAATGCCGTCTCTAAAGTGGTTGATTACGAGTACTAATCTACTACCCCTTTAAAAAAAGAGTGATAAAACAATAGATTCAAGGACGATCAAAGAAGAGGCAATCTAAAGAAGATGCCTAGGGGCTGATCGTCCCAAAAGAATCAAAAATGCCCAAGTACCATGGCAATATTTCCCCGTCTGATACGATTCATTTTCATATCCATCATTATTGCGTTATAATTTCACTTTTGAAAGGTAATGCGTGAAAAAACTACTACTAGGTGCTATTCTAGCACAAATTCCTTATATGCTATGGGCAAGTGACTTGAGTGTTCTGGAAGATCAAGCCAAACGTGGAGATGCAAAAGCTGCGTATGAATTAGCAAAACAATATGAAGCACAACACGATACGGAGCGTTCATTGCAATGGTACAAACAAGCTGCTGTTTTAAGTTTTGAAGCCAAATCAACCCAAAATAAAGAGTTAGAAACCAGTATTGCACAACAGCTTCAAAAAGCGGAACGTACTGAAGCTATTTACAGCTCTTTCTTAACTCCCTATGATGATGACGAAGAGACCCAAAGTTCAGTGCGCCAAATGGTAACAAAAACATTTGATATCGCACCCTACAAAATGAACTACCTTTTGCCAATCACCTACGATGCAGTCAATCATGATAACCGAGATAATCAAGAGACAAAATTTCAAGTCAGTTTCCAAAAAGGGCTAACCGATAATCTTTTGGGACTCAATGAGAGCTTTGTGGTTGCCTATACTCAAACATCATGGTGGCAAACAGCCTCTGATTCATCACCGTTTCGTGAGACCAACTATGAACCAGAGCTTTTCATGATTATGCCACATTGGGATACCGATAGCTTTATTAAAGCGTACCAATTTGGTATTGTCCATCAATCCAATGGACAAGGTGGCGAGAATTCACGTTCATGGAATAGAGTCTACGCCAAAGCCTTTTTTCAAGCAGGTGGACTTATTATATCACCTCGCATCTGGTACCGTTTGCCAGAAGATAAAGCAACCGATGACAATCCAGATATCGATGATTACTTAGGATATGGAGATTTGGAATTGACGTATCCATGGAAAAAACAGACCTTTAAACTGTTGGTGCGCAACAATATGCGTTCCGAAGAGAACAAAGGTGCCGTGCAATTTGACTGGACATTCCCAATGTGGGCAGAGAATTTATTTGGATATCTTCAACTCTATAGTGGATATTCAGAAAGTTTGATTGATTATAATAAACGAACCGATCGTATCGGTATAGGTTTCGCGCTCTCGCGATAAGCAGGGGTAAAAAGGGTAAAGAAACACCACATCAATGTGTGGGGTTTCTTTACATGTAAGCGTGAATTAAAAATCTCTTGAAGATCTTCTTGGACGCTCTTCACGAGGTCTAGCTTCATTAACTTTTAAAGTTCTTCCACCGATCTCTTTTTCATTTGTTGCATCAATAGCAGCTTTTGCTTCTGAATCATTTGGCATTTCAACAAAACCGAAACCTTTTGATCTTCCAGTCTCTCTATCACTGATGATTCTTGCACTTGATACTTCACCATACACTGAGAACATCTCTTGAAGTTGCTCGCCTGTCATCTCATACTTTACATTGCCCACGTAAATATTCATCTTGATACTACTCCTCATTTTTGGAATCATCCGCGTTACCATTTGCCCGTAACTACGTTATTTTTAGATAACTTGAATGACTTTGCAAAATCATTGTAGCATAAAATCAAGATTTCGTGGCAGGAGGAGACATGTTTTTCTAAAAAATGAGAAAAAATGACACACTCTTATCACACACATGGACTTAAGAGAAATGGTGTTATAATAGATCAAACTTCTTGCAAAGGTTAAGGTAGTAAAAATACGCAGAGGTTTCTACCTCAGAACACTGCATTAACGACTCTGCAAGAGTATGGATACTCCACATAAAGAGGGGCGGATGAAACTCACCCATTTAGATGAAAAAGATCGACCTAAAATGGTCGATGTTAGCGATAAAGCTGAAAGTTTTAGAGTTGCTGTCGCAAGCGGCATGATTACGATGAGTCAAATTGCATATGACATGATTATTTCTCAGCAAACCAAAAAAGGGCCTGTGCTTCAAACAGCCGTTATTGCCGCTATTTTAGGAACCAAACGGACAAGCGATCTTATTCCTATGTGTCACCCTTTGATGCTCACTTCAGTGAATTGTGACGTCGAAGAAGTTCCTGAACTTCCAGGATTCAAACTCACGGTGACTGCAAAACTCAAAGGACAAACAGGTGTGGAAATGGAAGCTCTCACTGGTGTTAGTATTGGACTCTTAACGATTTACGATATGTCTAAAGCCATTGATAAATCCATGGTTATTAGCACGATACAACTTGAATCTAAAAGTGGAGGAAAAAGTGGAAACTACACCCGAACTACAGCTTGATTACCCTTGTCACTGGGAGTACAAACTCGTTCTTAGCACAGAGCATAATGTCACCACATTAGTACAAGAACTTTTAGAAGAGCGCATTCATGAAATTCGTAAATCTCAAAATAGCACGAAAGGTAATTACGTTAGCTACACATTGCGTGTACTTGTTCACAATGCCGACGATCGTAAAATGCTTTTTCATCTACTCAAAGCACATCAACATATAAAATTCGTACTGTAAAAGAGGAGATACTATGGAATCAACTTATACCATTTTTTTAGCAACACTCAAAGAGAATAAAAACAACCCTGAACTGTTTAAGCTGATCAGCGAGCTTACCTTTGAACTTTCACGTAAAAAAGTTCAACGACTCAAAGATGAGTTAAATATTCACAACCGTATTGGTGAGCTTTTTGAGCTTTATTGCAAAGCATTGCATGATGAAGGGCTCAAAACTCCTCGTGCCATTAGCGGTGTCATTGATGGACTTCTAAAAGCAACCAGCCATGAGAAAGAGGCATTCTTATACAAATCTATCTATGAGAAAGAGCAATTAGAGAAGAGTATTTTTGCACAAAAACAGCAAATTCGCATCACCGTTGCGGACGCATTTAGTGTTCTTGAAGCGCATATTTCACATATGCAACCAGAAACCAGAGAGAGTGCTTTAACCGCTTTACACGATGCGAAGCTACGTGGTATTGAGATGCTAGGCATTCTTAAAGAGACAACCCAAGAAGCGCTTCTTACCACACTTGAAAACGGTACAGACATTGCCGATACCATTCATGAGATCACCAAAAACCTTAGCTTTCAAACCATTGCAGAAGGTGATCTTACCAAGCAACGTATCATTGATATTTCCAATACCATTATCACGGCAAGTGTGGATATCGCTGATGAGGATTTAGGTCATGCTAAAGATATTTTAGATGGCTCCATTAACGGTGTTCGAGAAGGTATTACCAAAGCAATTGATAAATTTAAAAATGATCTTAAATACGCTCCAACGGAATCAATGGAAGGACTTTTAGAAACCGACCTTAGTGAACTTCGCAAAGAGCTCTTACGCATGGATGAGCAATTTATAACGCTCTTAGAAGTCGTTGCATCACAAAGTGAAGGTATTTCTGCAAGCCTTATCAAAGAGATGATCAAAGGGATGAACAGCTCAACAGCAAAGATTAAACGTGCTGCAAATGATGCCAAAGAGGTCATTAGTGAACGAATCGAACTCCTCAAAGCAGAAGCTTCTGTTTTTGAGAAAACGTTTAAAACCAAAGCGGAGAAAAAACTCGAATCCCTTAAAAAAGATGTCAATAATTTTGAGAAAAAAGCATCTGAAAAAGTTGAGTCATTCAAACAGTTTGAGTTTGAAAACGAGACGGCTAAACAAATGGCACAAGAGGCGAAAAAACTAGGATTTCGCGCATGGGAAGTGGCAAAACATATGATGGATGGCGCCGTTAAAGGGGCTAAAGAGGCTCTTAGGAAAGACGATAAATAAAACTTCTGAACACTTTACATGTAAAAATTTTCCTTACATGTAAAGTGTCAAACTACTTCTCTGCTTTGGGTGCGTTAAACACAATATTTAAAATCTCATCGTTACTTTTTTCATTCGCTTGAGCAATCTCTAAAACGGATTGTTTACGAGAAGATACAATCTGCTTATCCGCTAGCGCTTTAACCATCATATCCGCATCTAAATCCACAAAGGCTGCAACTTTACTGAGTGGTGCATTCATCATCGTTGTAAAGAGCTGATTTTTAGGAGAGACCTTTTTTTCTTGAGGATTGATAAGCGGTACTATTATAAATGACGCTGTGACTAAAACGCCAAAAGCAATCGATAAAAATGTTGAACGTTTCTTAAAATAAGAGAGAAAACCACTCCAATTTTTAAGCAGATGTAAACATCCTACAAGCACAAAAGCAAAACCTAGCCAAATATGCACTGTTTGGATGGAGAACATACGAATTTTAAAGTACATCAGAATGCCGGTAACGGAAATAACCACAAATACAACGGTTAATAGTGCACTTAGAATATTTCGGGGGATCACTTTCATCTATAACTCCTTGAGGGTGAAATTATAGATGTTTTATGTTAATCCTTTGTTAATTACTCAACGCCAACAGAATGCATAAACATTACTTTATCTGCAACTAATTTAACTTTAATGTAATGCTTCTCATCACCCCACGTACAATCACTCACGCCAGCAATCGCATCGCAATTGGTTGCTTTTCCCAAAATATCGGTTACTTGAGTGTAACTCATGCCCACTTGAATCTTGTCATAATTTGCTTTGCTTACTTTAGAACACCCTGTAAATAAAAGCAATGCTAAGGCTATCATGATATATCGCATGCTCACTCCTTGATTCGGTCTTGCAATAGACTAACATATTTTTACTGTTGAGTGGCTTTGTGGAAAAACATTATCTTTCGTTTTTTAGAATCAGGATGTTTACATGTAAAGCAGCAACGTAAGCCAGAGAGGTCATATAGCCTCTCTTGGAAGAGCTAAGATTAATATCGGTACCGTAAAGAAGCACGAGCATTTTGTGCTGTTTTAACCGCTCCTGCAGTTTTATCAACGTCCATCGGTGTTCCTGTTTGACCAAAGAACATATCGCTACCTGTATAGTCATAATCGATATAGATATAACTAAACTGTGCCGTCAAATTTTTGAGGATTGGTAAGATGTAGTAAAGCTCATAGGCATCGCCACGTGCGGCGAGTTTAGAACCAACCAAGGTATCTTCACCATACGTAAAGCTTCTCCAGTATTTACTGCCATGGTTATACTCTAACCCTAACCTTTGTCCTTTCATAATACCAGGAACTTGCACACCCGTGTAAATTGAAGAACCCGTTTCAGACTCATGCGATCCTAACATGCCATAATCAGTTGATCCAGACATGGTACCAAAATAATTTTTGTTTGGATCGGTTTTACTAAAGGCATAAGAGAGGAAGAAGATACTGTCATCTAAGAAATCACTCATTCCATCACCAATACCGGTTACTTGTAGAGAGAGCGCTCCTCCTGTCATATCACCCACATCCATAAAATTGAAAGCAGGTACATTGACTGTTGTCCAGCCTGAGCCATTCCAGTATTGATAAGCTGCTTTTTGACCAAATACATTAAGCCCCATCATATTCCAGCCTTGGAAATAATTCGCCATGATTTTATACTGCCCATTATCATACGCTTGGAAAATCAAACCAGCTAAGTCCATATCTGGATTATTGCTATCTTCAATGTACCCTGGATTAAACCCTGTTGAATTCATTGAGTAAGCGCCTGTTGTATCAGAGAATCCTCTTCCTAAACAGATTTTAAAATACATACCTGAAACACCTGTCACTTTATCAAGATCAAATTTGAAGCTTGCGCCATCAAACTCCATATTTATATTATGACCAATAGGCGAAGCTGGATCTGCATTTCCTACTCTAAGATTTTCTAAGAAGCCATCAACCGATGGTCTGCGACCAAAAGATGCACTGTAATGAACATCACCAATATCCCCGAAGTAGAGAAAATATGCTTCTCTTAGTTTTATAGTACTATCACCCGGTTTTTGAGTCCCATACCAGTCAAAATCTTGAAATGAACTAGTTTGACTAACATTATCTTGACCAAAGCTTTTATAAACGCCTAAAGCGCCTCTAAAGATTAAATTTTCCGAAGGTTGAGCAGCCATACCAAGAATAAGCTTATTGGTCCAAATTCCATTATCTTGATCTGGCGCATTATTCAGTTTATAGCTAACAGCATCATATGCTGTTCTAAAATCAACTGTCCATTTAATATTATCTCCCGCATCATGCGCTTTAATCTCAGAAACTTGAGCTTTCAGTGCATCAATGTTTATTTTTGATTGAGCATTCTTGAGCTCAGCCATTTGAACCTTTAGTGCCTCGATCTCTTGCTTCAGGGAATCATCTGCAGCATACCCAGACGATAACACTGCTCCGATGAGAAGTGGAACGATAAATTTTTTCATCTTTTTTTTACCTTTTTAAGTAAGAATTATTTAACAATTCTAGCAAGATGGAACATTGCCACTATCGCTCGCAAACTCCATACAGAAATCTTTAATATCTGGCATAAATTTTTCAAATTTATCACTTTTTAAAAATGTCTCCAGCCCTGGGTATTTTGTAGCATATTCTGCTACAAATTTTTCCGCCTTACCATCAAAAAGTGCCTTCCACTCTGTTTGAGTGTGTTGTGTTGCAAACTTTGCACCATTCATACCTGAACCATCTTTCATGTACTTCAGATAGTACTTCTGTCCTTTTGCCGAATCTGCCAAAGCAGATGTGCTCATCATGCCCAATACCAAGAAAACTGAAATAAGCAAACCTAACACTTTTTTCATTATTTCTCCTTTTCAAATTTTAGATATGAGTCATCATAACAAAAGTAAAATAAATTTTAATTTAAAAAAAGTATTTTCAATAATTAAAGTAAATATATTTTCACTTTATGCTGATTATTTGCTTTATGGTTAAGATATAATATCAATTATAGTAAATATTATTTTACTTTATATAGAATTCATTCTATATAATGAATTCTATATGGAAATGGGGAGAAGGAATGAGTAAGGTTAGAGGAGAATTAGCAAGAAAGCATAAGAATACAAGCCATGGTTAACATGAAAGCCTAGAGCAGATAATAAGAATTAGGGGGATGAATAAAAACTGCTAAATATAGATATGATTTGGGATTTTGTTATTATGAGGT
>Ga0302212_1000110_pt1 | contig 38810 bp, 33 predicted proteins | sample II_Fen_N1_1_FD_200235 | JGI IMG/M metagenome (GOLD analysis project Ga0302212, IMG submission 200235) | Peat permafrost microbial communities from Stordalen Mire near Abisko, Sweden - II_Fen_N1_2 | ecosystem: Environmental > Terrestrial > Soil > Wetlands > Permafrost | place: Sweden: Abisko...
CAACTGCTCCACCTTGCTTCTGAAACTGTAGCGCTTCATCCTCGCGGTGCCTGCGTCAATGACGTAACGGATACCCGGCACAGTGAGCGAGGTCTCGGCCACATTGGTAGCCAGCACAATGCGCCGCCCGTTGTGGCCGTCAAAAATGCGGTCCTGCTCAGCCTGGCTCAGCCGCGCAAACAGCGGCAGCACCTCGGCGCCGCGAAACACCGGCTGGTGGCTCAGGTGGCCGCGCAGGTGGTCCGCCGCCTCGCGGATCTCGCGCTCGCCGGGCAAAAACACCAGGATGTCGCCACTGTTGTGCACATCGCGCCAGAGTTCATCCACTGCGTCGGCAATCGCGTGGTTCAGGTCGTAGTCACGCGCTTCTTCAAACGGGCGGTAACGCTGCTCCACCGGGAACATGCGCCCGCTGACCATGATGATCGGCGCCGGGCCTTTGGCACTGGCAAAGTGATCCGCAAACCGCTGGGCATCAATCGTGGCCGAGGTCACCACCACCTTCAGGTCCGGGCGGCGCGGCAGGATCTGCTTCAAATAACCGAGCAAGAAGTCAATGTTCAGACTGCGCTCGTGCGCCTCGTCGATGATGATCGTGTCGTAGGCTTTGAGCAGCGGATCGGTTTGGGTCTCGGCCAGCAAAATGCCGTCGGTCATCAGCTTGACCGACGCGTCGCGCCCCAGCCGGTCCTGGAACCGCACCTTGAAGCCCACCACCTCACCCGGCGTGGTGTTGAGTTCTTCGGCAATGCGTTTGGCCACGCTGCTAGCGGCAATCCGGCGCGGCTGGGTGTGACCAATCAGCTTGCCACGTGGCGCCGGTCGGCCATCGGTCAAGGTCTTGGGGTAATTGCACAAGCCGCGCCCCATCGCCAGGGCGATCTTGGGCAACTGGGTGGTTTTGCCCGAGCCGGTTTCACCACAGACGATGATGACCTGGTGCGCGGCCATCGCCGCCATGATTTCTTCACGGCGCGCCGAGACCGGCAGGGATTCGGGGAATTCGATGTTCAGAGGGTTCGACATTGGGCCGCAATTATCGAGGTTGCGCCAGGCAACGACTCAAGGGCGCCTGGTTTTATGAGGCAAATTGGCCTATAGCCCTTTTGCAATAAGGGTCAGTAGCTACTGAATATGAAGCAAACTTCACATGCCGGGCTGCCCCTTTGCGCTGCGTGACCCAAGCACAAAAAAAGCCCGCCATCTCGGCTTGGCCGCAGTCGCGCCGAGGTGTCACGCCAAAAAACCGGATGAAGGTTTTGACCCTGCATCCATCCCCGTTGTTGGTTCCGTGGCTATAGTGCCCACCGTCAATTGGCCCACAGCACCTTGCATCTGTGCGCCAAACCATCACAAAGGATCATCCTCTTGAACCAATCATCTGAAAATTCTGACGATGGCGCGACTGTTGTCATCACGCACCGTATCCGCAGCGACAAACATGCCGACTATGAGCAGTGGTTGAACGAGGTTGGGCCGCTTTGCCGCTCATTTCAGGGCTACCTGGACTGGCACATTGTTCGCCCCATTGCAGGCATCACCGAGACCTATACCGTCATCATCCGTTTTGACGCACCTGCGCATCTGAAAACCTGGATGGCGTCTGACAAACGCCAACAACTGATGGACAAGGTTCAGCACCTGTTTGTGGGAGCCGATGACTTCTACATCAGCAGCGGCTTGGACTTTTGGTTCACCCCGGCAGGCGCCAAAGCAAAAATACCGGTGCGGTGGCGGCAGTATCTGCTCACCTGGTCAGCCGTTTTTCCCATGGCTCTGGTGGTGCCCCACCTGGTGTCCCTTGCGCTTGACAGGGTGGTGGGCCCGGTCAGCCGACCGGTTGAAACACTGGCGGTCACCGGTGTCATGGTCTGCCTGATGGTCTATGTGGTGATGCCGCGCTACACCCGCCTGATGCGGCGCTGGTTGTTCAAATAATTGCAAGTGGGCCTGGCTGGGCATTCAACACGGCCCAGCATGTTTCGCAGCACCGTTGGTCAAGGCGGGCGTCCCAGCCAGTGTCTTCACACGCGTGCTGCAAAATAGGGTGGTGTTGCCCCCTATTGACTACCGCGCTCTTTGCCCACCTACCCCATGACGCTGCCCTTTAACTTCACCTTTGTCCCCTGGTTCCGCTCTGTTGCCCCCTACATCCACAAGTTCCGCCACCAGACCTTTGTGGTGGGGGTCTGCGGTGAAGCCATCGCCGCGGGCAAGCTGCCCAATTTGGCGCAAGACCTGGCGCTGATCCAAAGCATGGGCGTGCGCATTGTGCTGGTGCACGGCTTTCGACCGCAGGTGAACGAGCAGCTCAAAGCCAAGAACCACACGCCCAAATACTTCAAAGGCATCCGTATCACCGACGAGGTGTCTCTGGACTGCGCCCAAGAGGCGGCTGGCCAACTGCGCTACGAAATTGAAGCAGCGTTCAGCCAGGGCCTGCCCAACACCCCGATGGCCGGGGCCACGGTGCGGGTCATTTCAGGCAACTTTTTGACAGCGCGCCCGGTGGGCATCGTCGACGGCGTGGATTTTCGGCAATCGGGGGTGGTGCGCAAGATCGACACGGCAGGCATCACCCGCTCGCTGGACATGGGCGCGCTGGTGCTGATGTCGCCGTTTGGTTTCTCCCCCACGGGCGAGGCATTCAACCTGACCATGGAAGAAGTCGCCACATCGGTCGCCACCGCGCTGCAGGCCGACAAGCTGATTTTTGTCACCGAGGTGCAAGGGATTGCCACCGACGTCCACCAACCGGCAAGCGAAGACAACCCGATCGACACCGAACTGCCGCTGGCGGTGGCTGAAAAGCTGCTGGCCGAGCTACCTGTGGCCGACAAACCCACCGACACTGCGTTTTACCTGCAGCACTGTGTGCAAGCTTGCAAAACCGGCGTGGAGCGCAGCCACATCATTCCCTACGCGGTGGACGGCTCGATCCTGTTGGAGGTGTATGTGCACGATGGCATCGGCACCATGGTGGTCGATGAAAAGCTGGAGAGCCTGCGCGAAGCCAGCGTGGACGACGTGGGCGGCATCCTGCAATTGATCGAGCCGTTTGAGAAAGACGGCACCCTGGTCAAACGCAGCCGCACCGAGATCGAACGCGATGTGGGCCTGTACACGGTGATCGAACACGACGGCGTGATCTTTGCCTGCGCCGCACTGTACGCCTACCCGGAAGAGCGCACCGCCGAGATGGCCGCGCTCACCGTGTCGCCCGATGTACAAGGCCAGGGTGATGGTGAACGCGTGTTAAAGCGCATCGAGCAGCGTGCCAAATTGGCCGGGCTGGACAGCATTTTTGTGCTGACCACCCGCACCAAACACTGGTTCATCAAACGCGGTTTTGTCCAGGTCGACCCGGACTGGCTGCCCGATGCCCGCAAGCGCAAGTACAACTGGGACCGCAAAAGCCAGGTGCTGGTGAAAACCATCCTCTGACGCCTGCCGCCCATCGGCACATCAAGCACGCATTTTGCTTCTGCCCCCAACACTGGCCAACAGGCTCCCGTTTCCAACACAACAGAAAGCAAACATGAGTTCTCTCAATTTCATCGGTGGCGAAAAAGGTGGCGTGGGCAAATCGGTGTTAGCGCGGTTGCTGGCGCAGTACTTCATTGACAAAGAGCTGCCGTTTGTGGGCTTTGACACCGACCGATCACACACCTCGTTCACCCGTTTTTATGCCGACTACGCCAGCCCGGTGGTGGTTGACAGTTACGAAGGGCTGGACGCGGTGGCCAGCGCGTTTGAAAGCGCTGAGCCCGCTGGCGCACCACCGCGCGTGGTGGTCGATCTGGCGGCACAAACTGCTGCCCCGCTGGCGCGCTGGATCAAGGACTCAGAAGTATTTGCGGTGCTGGCCGACATGGGCATTGCCGTCAATTTCTGGCATGTGTGTGACGCGGGCAAGGATTCGGTGGATTTGCTGGGCCGACTGCTGAGCACCTTTGAGAACGGGCCCAACTACATCGTCGTGAAAAACCATGGCCGGGGCGCCGATTTTTCTCAGCTTGACAACTCGCCCGCGCTGGAAAAAGCCTTGTCTCTGGGTGCCAAAGTCATCACCTTGCCTGCGCTGCATGAAGCCAGCATGCGCAAGATTGACCGCCAAAACGCCAGCTTCTGGGCAGCCATCCACAGCAAGCCGCAGGAAGATGCACTGGGCCTGCTGGAGCGCCAACGCGTTAAATCCTGGCTCAAAAAATCTTACGAAGGTTTTGACAGCCTGAGTTTGTGAAGACGCTGCGGCCACACGGCCACAAAAGCTCAGAGGCTTTTAAGCCTCTAGCCCTTGTCAACAAACGGGGGTTAGCTACACAAAATATAGCAAACCATCCAATGAAACCGCTGGGCTGTTGGTCAGCCCGGCAGCATCACTCAGCGGATGGTTTTTTGTTGGCTTCTTCCAGAGCCAGGTCAAGCGCCTTGCACGACGGTGAACACACCGCCTGAGACTTGCCAAGAATCTTTTTGGAAACCATCTGGGAGCGGGCGCGGTGTTTGCCACATAAGAAACACGACATGGTGGCAGCGCCAAACGAGGTTGCCGCTGTGAACGGGGAGCCCGACACTTTGGATTTGTAACGCAGGCCATCGGCCACGATTTTGGTTTTGGTATCTGCTTTTGCCATAGGGGTGGATTTTACTTCAGCGCGCGTCCCAACCCAAAACCTTGCTAAAGTTCAAGCTTTTGTCAGCACACACAAAGGTAAACCATGGCGCGCACGGTGAAATGCATCAAACTGGGGATCGAAGCTGAAGGGCTTGACTTTGCACCCTACCCCGGTGAATTGGGCAAACGGCTTTGGGAAAACGTCAGCAAACAAGCCTGGGCCGAATGGCTGCGCCACCAGACCATGCTGGTCAACGAAAACCGTCTGAACTTGGCCGACGCCCGGGCTCGCCAATATTTGGCGCGGCAGATGGAAAACCACTTCTTTGGTGAAGGCGCCGAAGCTGCGCAAGGTTTTGTGCCCCCCAAGGCGTGACAAGCGCCCCCGCGCAGCGGCATAAACACGCGGCTGTGCCCCAGCACCCATGAGACGTGATTGGCAGGGTTTGCCAAGTTGGCAAATCCTGGACACACGCTTCTTGCATGGGCAGCTTTTCTTAAAAACCTGGCGCGACTGGCAACACACACCGGATCGTCCAGGCGTGCTGCATGTCGTGGCGCTGTGCAACACGCCACCGGATGCGCAAGCACTGCGGCAAGCGTGTGACGAAGATCCTTCATTGCTGCCGCTGGCCAACGAACTCATCACGCACTGGTTTGGCCTGCTGCCAGGCTTCCACCGTTTTTTGCTGGCCAATGGCCAGGTGAGTTTGACGCTGTGTGTGGGTGATGCGCTGCAGACGCTGCGCCAGCAGACCTTCTTTGCCGATGAAGTGGTTTTGACGCTGAACGAGACAGCCCACCCAGGTGAATTTGATGCGCACGACACCTGGGCCGTCAAAGCCCTGGCACGCTGCTGCCGACGTGGCACCACCCTGCACTGCCATCTGCCGACCGGTGCAGAGACGACAACGCTGCAGCACCAACTGCGCGCCAACGGCTTTGCCACCCGCCAAGAATCCTTGCCCACAATCGATGATGCCAAGGCGGTGTTGCAAGCGTGCTTTGATCCGCCCTGGACCCTCAAAACCAGTCGACAAACGCACCGTGTGGCATTGCCCATTCAGCGTTGTGCGGTGATTGGTGCCGGTCTGGCCGGTGCCAGTGTGGCCGCCGCGTTGGCCCGGCGAGGTTGGCAGGTGCAGGTTCTGGATGCGGCACCAGCGCCTGCTGCCGGTGCATCCGGCTTGCCGGTGGGTCTGGTGGTGCCCCACACCTCCAGCGACGACTGTCCGCTGTCGCGCCTGTCACGCGCGGGGGTGCGCCTGACACTGCAGCAAGCCCAGCAACACTTGCAACAAAGCTCGCAATGGGCGGCCTGCGGTGTGCTGGAGCGGCAGGTGGGAGGGACACCTCAGCTGCCGCTCCATTGGCCGTCTGCAGGCGAGGATTGGTCCGCGTCTGCGCCGGACAAGCTGGCCGATGGCCCTGGCCTGTGGCACCCCAAAGCAGCCTGGATCAAACCTGCAGCGCTGGTGCGGGCCTGGCTCAGCCAGCCGGGCGTGCATTTTCAAGGCAACGCCCAAGTCAGCCACCTGCAACAAGCCGGTGGCATCTGGCAGTTGCTCGATGAGCACCACCGGGTCTTATGCACAGCAGAGCGTGTGGTGTTTGCCAACGCCGCAGGAGCGCGGGTGTTGCTCGACACCTTGGCCACCACCACCCCGGCACTGGCGACCCAACTGGCTCAACTGCCCGCCACACAAGGCATGCGAGGCCTGCTGAGTTGGGCGCTGCACAGCGAATCTTCCGCCAGCGAGACGGCGTTCCCGCCGTTTCCTGTCAATGGGTTCAGCGGCTTGGTGGCGCGGGTGCCCACCGAACACGGCCGGGCCTGGTTCATGGGATCTAGCTACCAACCTGAGCAACAAGTGGAGCGCCCGGATGCGGACAACCACAGCCGAAATTTGGACCATTTGCAGCAGTTGCTGCCCAGTCTGGCGGCGCCACTGGCGGCGACCTTTGCCTCTGACCGTTTACACACCTGGAAAGGCACACGTTGCATCAGCGCAGATCGACTGCCACTGGTGGGACCGCTGGACGCGAGTGAGCAGCCCAGCCTGTGGCTGTGCGCCGCGCTGGGGTCACGCGGCCTGAGTTTTTCGGTGTTGTGCGCCGAGTTGCTGGCGGCCCAAATGGGTGCCGAGCCGCTGCCGGTGGAGGCCAAACTGGCCAAAGCACTCCACGCACTGCGCGCTTGAACAACACCGCACCTTGACGCGACTCGCACCGATAGGATTCTTACGGCTTTCCACCCTCTCCTTTTGGGAGAGGGCCGGGGTGAGGGTGACCTATGTCGGCCAAGCAGACCATGCGACAAGCCAAACATTCGCCCTCACCCTAACCCTCTCCCAGAAGGAGAGGGAACAAATCCGGCTCAGCGTTCCTTGCTGTAAGGAATGCCGAGCGCCTTGGGCGGAATGGACTTGCCGATAAACCCAGCCAGCAGCACCACCGTCAACACATAAGGCAGCGCCTGAATCGCCTGCACCGGCACCTCCCCCACACCGGGCAAATGCACCCCCTGCAAACGGATGGCAGCTGCGTCCAGAAAGCCAAACAACAGGCAGGCCCACAGCGCCTTCACCGGGTGCCAGCGGCCAAAAATCAGCGCAGCCAGCGCCATATAGCCACGCCCGGCACTCATGTTTTGTGAAAAACTGGCACTCTGCGCCAGCACCAGATAGCTGCCCGCCAGACCACACAAGATGCCATTCAATGTGAGTGCGGTGTAACGCAGGCGCATCACCGACACCCCTGCGGCGTCCACCATCTGCGGGTTCTCACCCACCGCACGCAGGCGCAAACCAAAGCGTGTTTTGAACAGTCCCCACCACACCAGCGGCACCAGCAACAGGGCCAGATACACCAGCGCGTTGTGGCTCAAGATACCGTCGCCCAACACCGGACCGATCACCGGTAGGCCCCGCACCGCATCAGCCAAACCCGGCCACAGCGCTTGGATCCGCACCGCGTCACTCACCGGCGGTGTTTGGCCACCTTGATGAAACCAGGCTGTACCCAGCACAGCGCTTAGGCCTGCAGCAATGATATTGATAGCAACACCGGACACCACCTGGTCGCCCTTGTGGCTGACACAGGCCAGACCGTGCACCCAGGACAAGGCCACCGCCACACCCATCGCCGCCAAAATCGCCAGGGTCATCGAACCATAGGCCGCGCCACAGGCTCCTGCGGCGAAGGCGGAGAGCAGCATCTTGCCTTCCAGCCCGATGTCCACCACCCCGGAGCGCTCCGACAACAGCCCCGCCAAAGCGCAAAAAATCAGCGGGGTAGACACCCGCAAGGTAGACGCCAGCATGGCGCCAATCAGGGCTTCATCCATGGCTGACTCCTGGGGTGGTTTTACTGGCCAACGGCTTGCTGATCCAGCCCAGCAGGCGCGCCAGAATCGGCGCAATCACATAGGTCATGGCACCCGAAAACAGCACGATGAAACCTTGCAGCATCACCACCATGTCGCGGCTGAAGTCCTGTACCTCAAACGCCACCTCGGCACCGCCCTGGAACAGGGCGCCAAACAGCAAACTGGCCAGCACAATGCCCAGCGGATGGTTGCGCCCCATCAGCGCCACCGCAATGCCGGTGAAACCGGCGCCGCTGACAAATTCCAGAATCAGCTTGCCGCTGACACCGGCAATCTCGTTCATGCCCACCAGCCCGGCCAACGCACCGGAAATGGCCATAGCCATCACCACCTGGTGGCGCGATTTGATGCCCGCATACTCCGCCGCGCCCGGACTCGAACCGACGGCGCGCAGCCGGTAACCGGCGCGGGTGCGCCACAAAAACAGGTAGACAGCGACCGCCGCCAGACCGGCCAGCAACACACTGAGATTCAGCGGGGACGACGGCCACTCGATCCCGATCCGCCCCAGCAGTTCATGCACCGCAGGCATTTGGGCAGACGGGGCAAACGGCACACTCTCGACCGACATTGAACCCTTGGGCCGCAAATGGTTCACCAGCACATACACCAGCACCGTGCTGGCGATGAAGTTGAACATGATGGTGGTGATCACCACATGGCTGCCCCGGTAAGCCTGCAGATACCCCGGCACCGCGGCCCAGGCCATGCCAAACAAGGCGCCCGAGACCATCATGATCGGCAGCATCAGCCACGCTGGCAAAAACGCCGACCACCACAGCGCCACCAGTCCGGTGCCCAGCCCACCCATGACGGCCTGCCCCTCCCCACCGATATTGAACAGCCCACCGTGAAAAGCGACAGCAACCGCCAAGCCGGTAAACACAAAGGTCGTGGCGTAATACAAGGTGTAGCTGAAGCCACGCGCGGTGCCAAACGCACCGTGCACCAGCACCTGGATCACCTCCCACGGGTCTTGCCCCACCAGCGCCACCACGGCTCCTGCGGCCAGCAGTGCCACCAGCAAACTCACCAGGGGCAGCAGCACCAGATCAGCCCAACGCGGCAACGTGTTCATACTTGGCACCCCGTCATCAACATCCCCAGCGCGGCCTCGGTGCAGTCCGCAATCGGCAACTCACCGGCAATGCGGCCCTGGTTCATCACCAGCACCCGGTCAGACAGCGCCAAAATTTCATCCAATTCACTCGACACCACCAACACCGCACAACCCGCCTGACGCAAAGCGCGCAGCTGGGTGTAGATGAATTCGATGGCGCCAATGTCCACGCCCCGTGTGGGTTGCCCCACCAGCAGCACCTTGGGCGCACGGCCCAGCTCACGCGCCAGCACCAGCTTTTGCTGGTTGCCGCCTGAGAACTTGCTGCTGGGCAGCTGCGGGTCGCGCGGGCGCACGTCAAAACGCTCCATCATGTCCACCGTGGCGTGTTGCATGTGGGCATGGTTCATCCAGCCAGCGCTGGAATACTCAGGCAGGTCGTCATAACCCAGCACCGCTGACTCCCAGGCGGCAAAGGCCATCACCAGCGCACGGGCGTGCCGGTCTTCGGGCACATGGGCCAGGCCCAAGGCACGCGCCTGGCTGGGGTTGAGCCAGTGCGGCGGCTCAAACTGGCTACCCAGCACCTGCAACTGGCCCTGGTCTGGCGTCAACAGGCCGGTCAACACATCGATCAACTCACTCTGGCCGTTGCCCGAGACACCCGCCACCCCCACGATCTCACCCGCACGCAGGTTCAAACTGACGTCTTTGAGCCGAAACACCCCCAGGCTGTCGGTGACCGACAGATGCTCCGCCTGCAGCAACACGGCACCGGTCTGGGCGGCGGTATCGGCCGAACGCCCCATGTGCACCTTGCGCCCGACCATGGCTTGTGCCAGGCCCTCGATCGAGGCTTCAGCGATCGGCACATTGGCCACCACCTGGCCGGCGCGCATCACGGTGACCTCATCACACAGCGCCATCACTTCCTTGAGTTTGTGGGTGATCAGGATCAGCGTGGTGCCCTGCTCGCGCAGGCGCTTGAGCACACCAAACAGCTGGGTGGTTTCCTGCGGTGTCAGCACCGCAGTGGGCTCGTCCAGAATCAGAATTTTGGCGCCGCGGTACAGGGTTTTGAGGATTTCGAGCCGCTGACGGTCGCCCACCGGCAAATCCGCCACCAGGCTGTCCAGTGGGATCTGCAAGCCGGTGGATGCCATCAGCGCGTTGAGCTTGCTGCGCACCTGGGCGTCCGCCTGTTGCAGCAGCCAATGGGGTTCCGCACCAAGCATCACGTTTTCCAGCGCAGTCAGGGTATCGACCAGCATGAAGTGCTGGTGCACCATGCCAATGCCGCGCGCAATGGCGTCGTCGGCGTTGCGGATGTCAGCAGGCTGGCCAAAGACCGCAATCTGTCCGCTGTCGGCCTGGTAAAAACCGTACAGGATCGACATCAGCGTGCTTTTGCCTGCGCCGTTTTCACCGACGATGCCGTGCACCGTGCCGCTGTGCACCGTCAGGTCCACGTTGGCATTGGCGGCCACGGCACCAAAATGTTTGTGGATGGCGGTCATACGGACCGCCACAGGGCGTTGTTCAAGCATTTTGTGAGGCCCGCCAGCGTTGCGGGGCGCTTGAAGAAGGGGTTGTCCAGGCTTTATGCATCTTTTGGGGCTCTAGCCCTTATTTCACTTTGACGGGCAGCTATTGTATTGAGAGTAGTTCGAGTCCATTAACCCACGCTCTGCCACCGGCAAAGGCGAATCAACGGCTCAAACAACCCAGCTCAATACACGCTGCTGAAAGATCAATACTTGCAGGCGTTGTCGGCCATGTAGTCGGCCACCTTGATCTTGCCGCTGATGATCTCGGCCTTGGCGGCGTCGACCTTTTTCTTCATCTCAGGTGTGACCAGTTTGGCGTTGTACTGGTCCAGCGAATAACCCACACCGTTTTCCTTCAAGCCCAGCACCAGGATGCCCGGTTTGAAGGACTTGGCCACATTGAACACCGCCACATCAACGCCCTTGACCATCGAGGTCAGCATGGTGCCGGGCTGCACATGGTTCTGGTTGCTGTCCACACCAATGGCGAGCTTGCCGCTGTCCTTGGCGGCTTGGTAGACGCCCATACCGGTGCCACCGGCGGCGGCAAACACCACATCGACGCCCTTGGCAAACTGGGATTTGGCCAGCTCACCACCACGCGCTGGGTCCGCCCAGGCGGCGCCGGTGGTGCCGGTCATGTTGCTGAACACTTCGGCCTTGGGGTTGATGTATTTCGCACCCTGCTCGTAACCGCACTGGAACTTGCGGATCAACGGGATGTCCATACCGCCGACAAAACCGACCTTGCCGGTTTTGCTGGCAATGGCTGCCATGGCGCCGACCAGAAAGCTGCCTTCGTGTTCCTTGAACACCACCGATTGCACGTTGGGCAGGTCGACCACACTGTCAACGATGGCAAATTGCAACTTGGGGAATTCCTTGGCCAGCTTCTCGATGGCGGAAGCCTGGCTGAAGCCAATGCCAATGATCGGGGTGGCACCGCGCTCTGCCATACGGCGCAGCGCCTGCTCGCGTTGGGATTCATTGGAGATTTCAAACTCCAGGTATTTCTTGCCAGTCTCTTTCTTCCACATCTCCATGCCGTTGTAGGCCGCTTCGTTGAACGACTTGTCAAACTTGCCGCCCATGTCGTACACCACCGAAGGTTCAGCCAGCACAGCCGTCGCCACCAGGGCAGCCGCAGCAACAACACTCAGACGTAAAACAGATTTCAGAGCCATGACAAATCACTTTCAAAAGTTGAACAAAACCCGGTGCAAAACCGGGCATATGAAGACAAGCAGGCACTATGCCACGATTTCTGCAGCGCTCGCCTGCGCGACATAATGACGGCCCCTTACTTGTTCGAATTAGCCTCATGATTCTGGTTGCCGGCTCTGCCAACCTGGACTTTGTTGTCCGCGCTCAACACATTCCCGCCCCTGGTGAAACCGTTTTGGGGCAGGCCTTTCACACCTATCCGGGCGGTAAAGGTGCCAACCAGGCCGTGGCCTGCGCACGCGCTGGCGCTGCAGCCACCCACATGCTGCTGGCCGTCGGCCAGGATCGCCATGCCGAACCTTTGCTGGACTCGCTGCAAACCGCAGGTGTTGAGCTGCATACCGTGCTAGCCCAGGAAGAACCTACCGGATGCGCTTTCATTTGTGTAGCAGACAATGCTGAAAATGCCATCACCGTCGCCCCCGGCGCCAACCTGACACTGGCACCACACCATCTGCCGGATCTGGTGGGGTTCAGCCACCTGCTGATGCAGCTGGAAAGCCCTCTGCCCAGCGTCACGGCCTACGCACAAGCGGCGCGGGCACAAGGCGTCACAGTGGTGCTGAACGCCGCGCCCGCCCAAGCGTTGCCCGCCGAACTGCTGGCAACGGTGGACGTGTTGATCGTCAACGAAGGTGAACTCGCCGCCCTGGTGCCCAAGCCGGGTGACCTGATGCTTAATCTGGCACAGATTGAGGTGCCTTGCGTGGTGGTGACCCTGGGCCAACGTGGCTGCGCCGCCCGCCTGGGCAATGACTTCTTCACCCAAGACGCGTATCCGGTGCACGCTGTTGACACCACCGGTGCGGGCGACACCTTTTGTGGTGTGCTGGTGGCTGCGCTGGACCAAGGCCACCCCCTGATACAAGCCATTCAACGTGCCAGCGCCGCCGCTGCGCTGGCCTGCACCCAGCCGGGTGCGCAATCCAGCATCCCGACGGCACAGGCCGTGGATGCGTTTCTGGCGCAGCAAACCACCTTTTCTTGCGCAGCCGCGTGACCCCAAACGACATGACAGACACCGTGATTTCAAACCGACCCAAAAAAGTCATTTACGACACCGATCCCGGCGTGGATGACGCCATGGCGCTCTACTACGCGCTGGCCCACCCCGACATTGAGGTGGTCGGCATCACCACCACCTTTGGCAATGTGTATGTGGAACAGGCCGCCACCAACGCGCTGTACCTGACAGCGCTAGCGGGCCGCCAGATCCCGGTGACACGCGGCGTGAGCCAGCCCCTGGTGAAGAAGGCCGCGCCGCCGCCCGACCACATCCACGGCGCCGACGGCCTGGGCAATCTGCCGCAGCGCATGGCCACCCAGGGTGCGCTGGACCCGCGCAGCTCCGCCCAATTCATCGTCGACATGGTGCGACAGTTCCCCGGCGAGATCACCCTGGTGGCCGTTGGACCGCTGGGCAACCTGGCCACCGCGCTGCAACTCGCACCCGAGTTGCCCACACTGGTGCGCGAGGTGGTTCTGATGGGTGGTGCAGTGCTCGAATCCGGCAATGTGTCGCCGGTGGCCGAGGCCAACATCTGGAACGACCCGCACGCCGCCGACGCGGTGTTCACCGCCGGCTGGCCATTGACCATGGTGGGGCTGGATGTAACCCACCAGGTGATCTTGCCGCTGTCGCTGTTCAGGCAGATTGCCGAACACCACCAGCACATCGCGACGGACACGCTGTACCACGCGGTGGCGTTTTACAGCGCGTTCTACAACGAGCGGGATGCCGCAGTGGGCCAGATCAATGGCTGTTACGGCCATGATGTGCTGGCGTTTGTGGTGCTGACCAACCCCGAGTTGTTCACCCTGCAAGCCGGACGTGTGCGGGTGGCGGTGGACGGCCTGGCGCAAGGCCAAACCATGATGCAACGCAAGGCCATCAGCTACCCGCAACACGGCTGGCATGACGAGATTCCACACACCCAGGTGTGCATGAACGTCCAGGCCGAGTCCTGCCAAGCCCTGATTGAAGCGATCTTGAAGCGCGATTGGATGCAAAAACCGCTTCTAGCCCTTATAAAATAAGGGCTGATAGCTATCTTCTGAATAGCATTCAGAAGTTCAGCGTCTTGACCCCGCTGGCCGTGCCCACCAGGCATACCTGGGCTTTTTGGTGGGCAAACACGCCCACGGTGACCACGCCGGGCCACTGGTTCACCTGCGACTCAAAAGCCAGCGGGTCGCTGATCTGCAGGCCGGTCACATCCAGAATGTGCTGACCGTTGTCGGTAACCAGCGGGGCGCCCGCTTTGAGCCGCAGCGTTACCGTGCCGCCCAACGCCTCAAACTGGCGCGTGATGCGTTTGACCGCCATCGGAATCACCTCCACCGGCAGCGGGAACTTGCCCAGCGTCTGCACCAGCTTGGACTCATCGGCAATACAGACAAAGCGGCGCGATTGCGCCGCCACAATCTTCTCGCGGGTGAGCGCCGCGCCACCGCCCTTGATCAGGTAACCGTTGGGGTCCACTTCATCGGCACCGTCGATGTAGACCGACAGTTCGGTCACCTCGTTGCAGTCAAACACGGTGATGCCGAGTGCCTGCAGCCGCTCGGTACTGGCCACCGAGCTGGACACCGCGCCCTTGATCTGGTCCTTCATGCTGGCCAACGCATCGATGAACTTGTTCACCGTGGAGCCCGTGCCCACGCCCACAATCTCACCGGGCACCACATACTGCAAAGCCGCTTGGCCCACCAGGGTTTTCAGGTCATCCTGAGACAAAACAGCGGAAGTCGAAGTTGGAGCGGGCGTCATCGGGGAAAATCCTTGAAGTTGATCGGTTTATCTCAGGACCGGTTCAAAAGTGTTCCAGCAAGGCGTTTCGACTCAGACAGGACCGGTGGTACCTCAAGTCAGAACAACTAAGCCGGGACGCTTTTGCGGCAGTCCCACATCTTCAGGAATTATCCAATGGCTCTTCTCCCCTACTCTTTGGCACGCCCGTTTTTGTTTAGCATGGACCCCGAGGCTGCCCACGAGCTGACCATTCAAGCGCTGGCCAACACACAAAGCTCAGCGCTGAAGTGGGCTTACGCCAGTACCCGCGTGAACGACCCGATCGAACTGGCGGGCCTGCGTTTTCCCAACCGGGTTGGCCTGGCTGCCGGGCTGGACAAAAATGCCCGCTGCATCGACGGGCTGGGTGCCATGGGTTTTGGCTTTGTAGAAGTTGGCACAGTCACCCCGCTGGCGCAGCCTGGCAACCCCAAGCCACGCCTGTTTCGCTTGCCCAAGGCTCAGGCCTTGATCAATCGCCTGGGCTTCAACAATGACGGCCTGCAAGCGTTCATCACCAACGTCAAACAGTCGCAGCTGTACCAGCGCCGCATTGCCGGGCGCAGTGGCCCGCAACCCATGCTACTGGGCCTGAACATCGGCAAAAACGCCGCTACCCCGATCGAGCGTGCCACCGACGACTACCTGACTTGCCTGGACGGCGTCTACCCGTATGCCGATTACGTCACGGTCAACATCTCCAGCCCCAACACCAAAAACCTGCGCAGCCTCCAAAGTGATGAGGCGCTGGACGCGCTGTTGGCAGCCATTTCAGAACGACGCGAACTGCTGGCGCAACGCCACGGCAAATACACACCGATCTTCCTGAAAATCGCGCCCGACCTGGATACGGATCAGGTCAACGTGATCGCGCAGACACTCAAGCGCTACGGCACCGACAGTGCTGGCAAAGTCAACAACGCCTGGGGCGTGATCGCCACCAACACCACGCTGAGCAGAGACGACGTCAAAGGCTTGCCTCATGCCGAAGAAACCGGCGGTTTGTCGGGTGCGCCAATACTGGCAATGAGCAACCTGGTCGTGAGTCAACTGCGTAGCGCGCTGGGCAAAAACTTCCCCATCATCGGTGCAGGCGGCATCATGACCGCACAAGATGCGGTCAGCAAAATCAAGGCGGGTGCTGACGTGGTACAGATCTACACCGGGCTGATCTACGGCGGGGCAAATCTGGTCAAAGACGCCGCATCTTTGATCCAAAAAATCCGCTAACTCACATGACCCTGCGCGGCTAACACGCCTGTCCGCGCAGAGCCCCTTTGCTGCAAGCCAGACCAAGGCACGCGACCAGACAAAAAAAAGACCTAGCGATAAAGCTAAGTCTTTTTGAATAATTCATGGTGGGCGGTGGAGGCTTCGAACCTCCGACCCCAGCAGTGTGAATGCTGTGCTCTACCCCTGAGCTAACCGCCCTTGTCGTTGTAGACAAGCCCTAAATTATGCCACAGATAAAACAGCCTTTGCAAATTTCTCGTCAGACAAATTCACAGTTTTTATTCACCATCCACGCCAAACGTGTAAAAAGTATGTCTATAATTTAAGGCTTATTCCTCGATAGCTCAGTTGGTAGAGCGCCGGACTGTTAATCCGTAGGTCCCTGGTTCGAGCCCAGGTCGAGGAGCCAAAAAACACCAAGTGAATCAAGCACTTATCGCAAAAACGATAAGTGCTTTTTTCTTGCCTGGTTGAATCGGTGACAGTCTAGTGACAGTATGCTCACAAATGACATCGCCTCAGAATGACCAATCACACGAACTTTCTAAGCGTATTGGTTGCACACTCTGTGCGTTCAAACGTCATGAATTCTCTCAGTGAGAGACATCGGCGCAGAACATTTTCAAGCAAATTGGCCGCCTCAAAGACGCTACGGCCCACAACCAATATTGTGATGGGTAGCTCTGACAAGCGCAGTTAGCGCTACTGACCGACTGCACTGTAGCCGACCGTTGGTCTTGCTCGACCCCGGATCGGGGCTGTCCAAGCGGAACTGGCGCCGGGCAGGAGCACTATGCGTATTCCGACCAAAGAAGCCACTCTATCCGGCGCAAAAAGGCCACCAGTTCCGATTCAAAAAGGCCAGCTGTTCCGATCCAACGAAGCCAGCCGATGCATCAACTGATAATTGAGCGGGGAAGCACCCGCATTGCAGCGGTTGCGGTCCGTCGTCGCCGACAACCGGATTGACGCTGACTGCTATCAAGCGGTCGCTTTCCATCACGACTGCGTGCCCACAGTGGTCAGTAATGCGAGGCTGAGCGCGTTTAGGGGGCGGAAGGCTGAGCGAACGAACCGGGCCTCGGTCTGATCGTTTACGCTTGACTAGCCAGGGCGTCGGCCACCCACCGACCCACGTGTCGGTCGTTCAGATACCCAGAGATGCTGTGCGCGTTGTCCGTGCCGTTGCTAACGCCGCTGAAATTCTCAATGCTGGGCTGAATGTCCCATCGGGTTTGGTCAAGTGGCAGCAGCGCGACGACGTCTCGGTCGTCGTACGCGTTCTGCCACTTCGCCACACGGCGGGGCATGGCCAGAGGAGTTGGCAACTTGTGACGGATGGCGTTCAAGCCAAGTGGGGACCCAAGCGTGATGAGCGCTCTGACATCGACTGAACCGGCCAGCGCGGTGAGCACGCGATACGTGACGACCGTGCCCAAGGAGTGAGCGACGATGACGCACGGCCCCTCTCCTCCGAAAGCAGCACTCAAGATGGCATCGACCGCTTCCGACACGGCGGGGTAGTTCAGGTAAGCATGGACCTCAGCAGTTGCCTGCTGCAGGGTGATGTCCCCCAGAAGAATCGACTGATCCAACACCGACAGGACGGCATGCACCCATTCCCACTGCAAAGGTCCCTTCTCCCGGACCCAAGGCGGCAACTGAGCCTCGATCTGCTGTGGGGAGATCCCAGCATTGGAAGCCAGTTCCAGCGGGAACGCGAGCCGATCAGCGTCCACGAGTGACCGCGCCGACCCCTTCAGCTTCACGCCGAGGGGCTGTGGTTGTGCCAACTGAGCGGTTAAGTCAAACAGCACGTCACCGTAGAACGGGAATTCGATTTCCACGTCGGCGGGTAAAGCTGTTCCAGCAAGCTGCAGGTTGTCCTGCAGAACCTCGTACCACAGCTGCTTCAACTGATCGGGATTCTTGCCCTGCTGCGCAATCCCATGAACAAAGATCAACCTCATCGCGTCACTAACACCTTGCTTTCCAGTAGCTCCATTCCCTCAGGCGCGAACCGGGTCCACAGACCGGGCAGGAGGTAGCGTCGAGCTTCCCGCAGGAAAGGCGGCATGAATTGCTCAACGTCTCCTAGTAGAAGCCACCCCTGTGACAGCAGCGGCATCCAAGGCGCGAAGTCCAGACGCCTCAAGGGCTCGGCTAACTCTGGCAAGAGCTGCGTTGCTTGCGGCACTTGAGATGCCAGCATGGCCACATCGAAGAGTACCGGCAGTCCGTCGCGGTACATGTGGCGATACACGGAGACCACTTCCGCGTCGATGTTCGAAAGTGCGTAGGCATACGTAGCGAACAAGCCAAGCGTTGGATCAACGCGCTTGTATCGTCGGAGTTCGCTGGCCACGGCCCTCACGGTAGGCTTCGGCAATCGGAGCTGGCCGTGGAGCGCGAGCGCGGCCATGAGAGCCTTGCTGTCTTCCACTTCCTGCCTGCGGTCGCTGTAAATCTCCCAACCCAACTCGTTTGCCCGGGATGGAAGATAGTTGACCGTCACGACGTGGCCGCCTTTAGCGACCACGACGCCGATGAAACCAGGTAGCACGGGCAACGACATGCCTGTTCCATCGGCGAAGCGGACGAGTACGGCGTCCGCTTGCTGAGCCGGTTCTAAAGCATGCGGGTAAGCACGCTGCAGATGCAGGTGCTGCGGCGACGCAAGCTTGGCGATATATTGACGTCGTTGCACGGAGGCACGCTCGACTTCAATACCGACGAAGGCAAAGCCGGTTCCGACGTTTGCACCCAGATCATGCACGATGGCAGGTACCCGCCGCAGTTCGGCGGTAGGGTCCTCGACTCCTGAAGCGATGCTGTCGCGCGTTCTCCTGCGCGTCTGCACCGCAGACTTGCCCATCGCCAGGTCAAGTTGCTTGTAAAGCCGTCCGGCGAGGGTTAGCTCGAGCTTTGCCTCTGGCGAAGCCGCCGCTTGGTCTAGCCGATCGCCTCTGGGCCTTGACCATTCTGCGAGGCCTTGCCCGAAATCGGGCGGTGGAGTTACTTCAGCCAAATATCGGGGCAGCTCCGACTCCACCCGGATATCAGGCGACTGCGTTAGGTGAATGGACGCGGCCCGTGCCGCCTTCGGAATGGCTTTGAGCAAGTGCCGCTTGAGCTCTCGGGACGCCACCACGTGGATGATGGAGCCATCGCGGTCCACTTGCCTGATGAGGCTGGAAGGCTGACCCTCCAACGCCTGCAGCAGGCAGTGCGTGAGCAATGCCCGATAACTCGGTACAGCCTGGTCCGGAGGCAGCTCGTAAGCAGGGTTTCCTGGCAGTGCGGCATAGAACGTGTCGACCTCGGGCGCGTCTGCTTGTGGCGACGCACTTGGAAAGACGCTTCCCGGCGTCACCATGGCAGCTCCATACGTTGTAGGCATGGACCGGCAGGCATCCGACACGAAAACGACGTGGGGGATACCACATACACGAGCGAGGCGGATGCACTGCGTGACGTTCACTGCCTCGTTCGGATTGGCGGGCGCCTGTGACAGCAGCCAGGCCTCGGAGTCTGGCGCCAAAAGCAAGCCGTGCCCGGAGAAGTAGAGGACTAATTGCTCGTAGACCCGCTTGTCAACGATCTTCCGCACCCGGTTGAAGAGCTCCGTTAAGCTGACGTCGCACCCATTGGCGTCCGTCAGTTCCTCTACATCGAACCCTTGCGTCCTGCCCCAAGCAGCCATCGCAGCCGCACTCGCTGCGGCTGCATTGAGCGGCGGGAAATCGGTACCGGACGTCCTGTCCACGCCTACGGCCACCATCGCTCTGCGCATTGCTTCTCCTTGAGGTTGTAGTTCTTGCCGCCCTCGCCAAAGCTCCAATATCGGCAAGGCCGCTTGATGTTGGAGTAGGTATTGTGCGTTAAGGATAACGATCAGCAGATATGCGCTTGATCCCTTCTGGCACTTTCCGTCGCCCGCGCGGGCTTCTGTACCGCTGTTCGAACGCCCGGTCACGGCGGTAGCGGCCACTTTGGCCGCGGGAGCGAATGACTCTGATCCCCCTGTTGCCGCCCTACGTTTTCGGTGATATGAGAACTCAAGGGTGGTTTTTTTGAATCGGAATGACTGGCACGGTCGTCACCGGAATCAGTGGCATCTTTGAGTCGGATTGTCTGGCTTTATTGCGCGGAATATGCACACTACACTTAACCTTACAGGCAGAGGCGCGTATTGAGATGCAACAGATTCTTCACGCTGTTCAGGCGCGACTCTCAATCCACACTCGATTCATCCCATTCTGACTTGTTGAAGGAAGTGCGACAGGGGCGCACAAAAACACCGGGCTTGTGCTGCTGAAACCAGCCACTTTGCTTTAGAAACCACTCGCTTGGGCACTCAGGGCTGGACTTCCTCTATGGGTCTAAAAGAGTCGGCCACAGTTGTGGCCAACACCAGCCAACGCGTTATTTCGAACTTGTCAGTTAATACCGGACGCTAGGGTCAGGCGCGCCGGAATTAGCACGCGGGTGAGTCGTCAACCCAGAGCGCCCTCCACCCCGAAAAAAAATCAGAAAACAAATCAAAATTGATTATTCAATAAACGAAATCAATCAGAAAACCTTGATTATCTCCAGCGCACGTGCCTATACATCTGTGAGCGTCATGCGACGCCACCGGACAACCTCAGCTTTTCCCTCGCTGAGGTAGAGGACAACCATTCAAGATTAAGGACACATCACCGGCTTATTCCTGGGGGTGGAGATACGTGATGACCACGACTATTAGCGACGCACTAATGCGTCTGCCTTCCGTTTTACAAGTTTTTCCCGTAAGCCGCGCCACTTGGTACGCGGGTGTCCGAGCTGGACTGTACCCAGCGCCAGTTAAGCTCGGGGCCCGCGCCGTGGCATGGCGGCGTTCGGACATTCAGAAGCTCATCGAAGGAGGCAAATGATGTCCGATGAACTTCATGATTTCCGTGCCGCTGTCACACACCTCTTCGTAGTTTCCGTGACAAATCACAGTAATTCACAGAGTGATTGTGTTTCTCCGCACAATGAACCCAAATTGCGTGACACCGTCACGGAAATGGCTGCAATTGCCGCGACAAATCACGAGTATTTGCCGCAGACCAACCAACGTCGGGGTCCAGGACGGCCTCGGAAGGCCAACGCTTTGAGCAATGCAGATCGCTCACGAAACTATCGAGCACGCAAAAAAGTCCGAGCGGCAGAGCTACGCGATCCAGAAGTGCCCCTGTCGTCGAAAGTCATCGACCTCACTGCACTGCCAGCCTGGAAACGCAAATGAGCCAGTCAAAATCAACTCTACCCGCATTCGCGAAATTGGCCGCTGCTGTTGTCCATGCACCAAGTCTGTTTCAAAGCCTGCCGAAGGGCCAGATACAGCAGCAGCGAACGCTCAACTACCAGGCAGGAGAGCTTCAATTTCAATTTGTCGGTCCTCTGCTGGGGGCGCTAGAACTGCGTGTGCTGCAAGGTCTTGCAGGCCTCGCAGGCCCGCAGAACCATGAACTTATTGTGGGTGCTAAAGGTGACCCAGCACAGGAAGATCAGGAACCTGAGGTCGAACGTATCACGATCTCGACAAGCTATAACGAGCTCGCTAGAGTCATCGGATATCGTGCCAACTCCGGTTCTTCAAACTCAGTCATTCGAGATGCACTGGAAACTCTGTGTTCGATGTCAGTTTTTGTCGGTCTTGCAGACGCCCCCCTATCTGAAAACCGTGCGGTGGGCACTATTCTCAATCAACAGCTTGACCCAAAAGATGGTCCAAGCATCGTGGTCGAAATGTGTCTTGTTTTGACTGCCGCAATTTTGGGTGGGCGTGGCCAGTATTTACGTGTCTCGCTCGACGAAGTACGCAGTTTGAAGACTGACCCCGCACGCCTGTTGCACCACCGACTGCATTGGGTCAATCAGGGCTGCACGCGCGATGTCAAGATATCGACGATGATGAACTATGTGTGGCCGAACTCGACCGAATCACCCAGCACGCTGCGCACGAGGCGCCAGGTAGTGCGCCGAGCGCTCAATGAACTGATGGGTCTCGGATGGACAGTTTTCAAAAAGGCCGGAGACCTCTACAGTATTGGTCGACCTGCTGTATCCCGGACAGCTAGGATGCCTTATCACAGACACTCTCCGGCCATATTGCAGACGCGCATTGCTGGTGTCTGAACGTAAATCGCCCTCGATAACGGAGGGCGATTTCTCTTGGTGCACTCCTTTTACACAGATGTACCAAGAGATATAAGTAAGAGCATTTTTATTAAAACTAGAAATTGCGTTGTGCCTGGGAGGTGCTGTCCTACGGCCCAAAGAAATCGAGCAGGCTGGCAAACCACTTTGGCGGCAGAATCAGTCCAACCAGGGCGCCGCAGGGCGGCGCGAAGCGACGCTAAGGAGAGGGTGAAGGCCGTAGGCCGAGGGGGAAACTGGGCACCTGGTTCCCCCTAACTACAGATACCCCTCAGACTTTAATGGACGGCAAAGGAATAGCTCAGACCATGGAGGATGGGCAGGAGGGGTGAGGCCCTACCGGGCCGAGGGGAACCTGGGGCACCCGGGTTCCCCTGCTGGGGCGACACTTAAGGTTTTTCGGCGAGTGCCGCTGCGCAGGCTCGCTTTGCGGCGTCTATAGATGTCTCTCTGTTCACTTTGTCGCCCGCATTCCATCCCCAAAATCCTGGTGCGTCACTGTCCTCCCAAACATACACAAGACGAGCTCCGTAATTCGCGACCAGACACCCCTCTTCGTCGCGCCAGCCGCCAGCGTCTAGCACCCGTCGAATCTTCGCCGCGGCATCTGACCGTATGGTCTCTTGTTCATAGGCAACATCACAAACGCCCGCAACACCACTCAAGGCGCAACGCGCCCACAGCACAGGCACCGGCACCCGGGCAGCTACTGACAGCGCCTTGCTGACACGTGCGCGGTGGTCAAGTGCATAACCGCGTTCGTCCTTAGCATCACCTCTGTACCCCACGAGCACACCCGTGGGCTTCAGTCCAAGAAGTAATGGACCCGCATTTTGCGCCACCGAGCATAGCGACTCAGCTAGCAAACGCAGAGCAGGCCCTGTTTTTCTCGTCGACTCGACTTCTACCCAAAGCACATGTCCATCTCTCTTCGCAAGCCCATCTGGCCACTTAGCTAGTGCCTGCACGTGCCTGCGTATTTGAGCCTCAGGGTAGACACTCCACCCGTGTTTATAGAGGTCCACGAGTACGCCAGAAGCCAGCAAATCATGCCGCCAACTGGAAGGAGGAATCCACACGCCGTTGTACGTCTCGCCGATGTCCTTGCCGGTCTTGGCAGCAATCCCGTGCTCACTCAATAGACGCACTCCTTTTTGAGCTAACACGAGTGCGCGGCCAACACCTTGGGGCAACTTCCTTGCAAGCACAAGTTCACGTTTTAGCCATGACCGTACAAGCCGCTCGGCCTGGTGCCGAGACGTGTCAGTGTTAGGCCACAGCAATGAACCTAGTTCGTTCGTTCGTAGCCAGCCAAACTTGTGTACCCAATGCAGACCATTCAGGTCATTGGAAAGATGTTGTTCTTGAGGAGTCATGTTATGTATAGCGTTTCACGACATGTTCATGCACCTGTTACTTCACTTTTATTCGAGGGAACAGATTGATGTCGATCCGCTTGAGACCATTACACGTACACGTCGCAGCCAAGCAAAACGCCTTCAATGACATTGCGTTTTCTTCCGACCCAATGAGGTCGGATTGCACCACCTCTCTTTGATCGGTGCTGTGCTGCGCCCCTCCGCGCGCCTACGGCGCCACTTGCGGACGGGCTGCGCGGGTTGGGTCGTTTTGCATCGCAAAACTCCTCGCCACCCTTGCCTTCACGAATGCCCGTCCATCGGCGGGCCTTCTCCAGCGACGTGCTACGCACGTCGTCGGGGCGCTCCCTCTGGCCTACGGCCACCCCTGCCGGGGCCACTGCGTGGGCGGGCAAGCGCCTTTAGGCACTCGCCCACGGGGCTCGACTCCAAGCGCAGTGTCCTGAGCTTGTCCCGTGCGCAAGCTTACGGCAAAAGGCGCTTGCCCGCCCCCTTACGGTGACGGGAGCGCGAGCTCCGCCCCCACTTAGCTTTTGTCCGACTAGTCGCCCTTTGGGCTCCAGCTTGTCGTCCAAAACTAAGCGGCACCCCCGCCAGGCTGCCGCCTGGACCGTGGCCTTTGGCCCCCATCAACCGGCTCCGCGCTGACCACTTCGCTGCGCTTCGGGTTCGTCAGCGCGGCCCGATTTATGGCTCCCCCAGCAGGCCGCAATGCAGCCTGCGCAGCACCTCTCGACCAACACATTTCAGTCCAAGGGCGCTTACTTACAGTTCAACAGACAGATATTCAAACGCGCAGCTTCGTGACAACTCGCTGCAGCCAAATATCCAGAAAGTTGACATACAACAAGGAACGCGTGAAAGCAGGCCACGTAAGTGCAGATGCATGGCTGACGCCTGGATCAAAGCAGGGCAATAGGAACGAGATAGAGTGTGAGTATTTAGCAGCACAAATTAGGGCGTTTTCCTTCTTTTTAGTCTCGAATGATCAAAATGAAAAGAATTTTTGCTAAAGTCAAAAGCTGAAATTCCAAAGAATACAGGCTTGAAAAGAGAGTCAAATGGCTGAAACCGTCAATATTTCCCATGTTGCAAATAAGATAGCCCATGACATCTTCAAAGTCTTCTTTTGGGAAATGCATCCGCAGCAAGACACCAATTTCGAATGTGTCTCTGATACACATAAATCTGAAAATGGGACCCAAAAACGTACCCATCCGGGTGACGTAGTTTTTCATTACATTGATCCATATCTAAACAAAAGAATTTATCTTCACACGGACCTAAAAAGCTACAAAAAATCAACACTTCAGCAAGGCAAGATACGTGATTCTCTGAAATCACTTGCCCTGACTGTCGAATGCGCGGCTATATCAGAATCGTGGCGACAAAAATTTCTCTCCATTGATCAGGAGGTCTACGAAGTCAGAGGCCTCTTATTTGTTGCCAATCATGATGGTCAGGCGACCGAGGACTTTGCAAAATACTTGAAGGGAATTGCAAAATCTAATATTCCGGTGGCTAAAGGACAAACACTTCATATATTAGGCCCATCAGAAATAAACTCGTTGTTTAGCATTGCCACAGATATTAAGCTGGCAATTCAAGATAAAACACTGAGCCCTTCCTACAGATTTTTCTATCCCGATCTTACTCTTTGGAAACGACATACAGCTGATGACCAACGCATTGGGGCAACAATCGAGATGCTCTTATCGCCGTACTTCATTCTCAAATATCCGGCGATAGTAGAAGATGGAAATATTATTCTAAGACCAGGGAGTCTTATCTACTACTCAAGACCGGGAAATACTATTGAAGAATTTGTCTATTTACTTGATAGCCTTTCTAGATGTCAGCTAGTAAATGCAAAAGAACAAATTAGAATTATTGCATTCAAGCAACAAAGATCAGCACAAATAAAAAATAACTTTGAAAAAGCCAAACATCGATATTGCAAGATGTGGAATTTCGAAGGTGATCGCGAAGCAGAAATTATGTCAATATCAATTGATGCATTGGCACAAATTTCATCAAACTATTCTCCCGATGAGATCGGATGGCGTTTATGAAAGCTCGGTTCGGACCTTCTCTTTACTTTGCAAATGATAAAGTAATATTTGATGCTATAAATCACGCCCAAGTTAACACGGATTTGATTCGGGAACTTCTTTTTGAAAGAGGGATAATTACATCTCCATTAACCACCAAATATGAATTAGCTCAATATTTTTCTCGTCTAACAGCAGATTATTTTGACCACATAAATATTGGAAATAAGCTTGGAAAGATATCAAAAAGAGAACGCATAACTTACGCGGAAATTAACGGTTCAGTAACTGAACAAGAAATTCTAGAAGGATTAAAATCAGTCAAATCAGCACTGGAATCAAAAGGCAATTGTGTAACAATAAATGTTAGCAATGGGAGAATAGTTGCCAGACTTGAATATGAATACATCGACTACACCGAGGTGGAGTTTCGACAAGTACAACCTCGCGATTCAATAGTTGAGTTTTTAAAAAATGAATCTGGAGAATACGTGGTTAGGAGCACCCAAAATTCGTATACAGATATAGCCGTGGATCAAGTGTTTTCAGCGATCAATTCATCCAGAGAAATACCAATCAAGCAAACAAGAATCAGTTTGGAAGGTTATGCAAATCCCGTCATAAGAACTAACTTCTTCAATGCATTAATAAATAACATAGAAAATCACAGTTTTGTAACTGTTACCGAGGCTTTTTGCTATAAGCCCAAAATCAAGCAATCTGTGGATGAGGAAGATGATCCTAGGGAACTAGAAGATCAACCAGACGTTGTGCGCGTCACCCTAAAGGGGACTGGAGTCACAAAATCATTTGTAATTGATGATCTCTATGAAAAAGACTATTACATAGTCAAGATTGTATGGCGTGTTAAGCCAACTTCGAGAATCGATGCTGACTTGTTTGAGCTAGAAGCTCAATTTGGTGAACCAATAAGCTGCACTGAATTTTCATACCAAGCCCGAAGTGTCTTAATATGTGAGAATGGAAAATTGACCGAGAAAAAACGCGCACCGAAGTCAGAAGAACAAGACAATCTTTTTCGCTTGATAGAAGCAGCAGCAAAATATGCTCTAACCACTTTGGAGTAATCATGCTAAAGATTCGATATTACAGACTACGTTTGCCCTCAGGGTTTGAGTTTAATTCCCTGGAATCTGCAGTCTTTAAAATTGCATCTACAGGTGCACTCTTTGTTTCACGCGCATCAAAAGATGAGATAGTTGTACGATACACAACAACCAGACAGATTGAGACGATTCAAATATTATTTGATGGATCAGAGATTAAGTCATTAATTCCAACGATGTCTCAATATTCTCTTCGATTTTTTCAATCCAAGAATAATGTCATACTATCACTAACTGACCCACCCCGTGGTCTCCGTATCACCTCCGAAGTTTTGAGTCTAATATTTGACAATAAAGACTATTTCATTGAACCACTTGAAATAACTACAACACTTATAAGAAGGCACATTAACAGTTTTGATTCAGCCAGACTGGTATCTGCAAAGATTCGTGATTTCAAGGTTTATGATAATGCTATTGGTCGACTTGAAATCACCTCAAAAGACGGGTTGGCAGATGAAATTGCTCCATTTCTTACTGAAAAGTACTACAAGATCGATTTGCTGACTTACGAAATAACACATGAATTTCAGAGAGGCTTGATTTCATATTTTAGCAATGGCACTATCCGAGCTTCAGGTCCTTTGACTGAAATCGCTTTCCCCGCATTCGAATCAAAGCTTTGACATGGCTTACTTCAATACCTGTAGAGGATTGATATTTATTTTTTAAAATTTTTCACTCAACATAATCCAATCTTCATTGTTTTCATAATCAGGCATTGACAGCGATTTGTCAAGTGTGTCTCTCGTTATTATAATTATGATTTTGTGACGCTGCCACAAAATCTATATAAACCATTGTGACTGATCACATGGATTCTCGACACTTTGGACCCGCAGGGCCCTGGTTAGCTTAGAAACCTGTTAAATTGCATAGAGAATATAATATTATTCCTGATATTTAATTTGAAGTTAAACCACATCTAGATAATAAATTGATAAATGCAATAAGCTCATTCACAATTTTATTATGAAAAAAAACCCGGGCCATACAGCCCGGGTAAGAGTTTATGAGGAAATACACATGAAGACAATGTTGCCTACATATCAGTATAGACACATGATGGCATCATGATTTTATTCACATTAGACCAATAGCGATTGTAATTTTTAGATATTTACCGCCAAGACTATTTTTTTTGCATTATATTAAAATTACGCTTCCAAAAAAAAAGGTAATCTAAATCGAGCTAACTTCAACTTTAGGCATCAACTCTGGTGTACCCTGTAGCCACAGCTCCCAAATCTCCAAGGCGCGCTTCTTCTCAGGAAGAAAGTCGTATTCGTTGTAGTGTTTTTCTTGGATTCCGGTAATACCATGGCTTTGCAGTCGTCCACGAATCTCCCTCGTTATGCCTGCACGGGACAAAATTGTCTCTAGTGCACTGCGGATTCGCTTTGGGTTAAATTTTGGGATTTTGTCGCCGACAGCAGCTTTGGACCAGTTAGTAAACGTCATTGGAGCAATGCTAGTAGCGCCACCATCTGTTGACAGGGCAAATGTCCCTGAAGACGAGCATTGGCTAAATGCCTCAATGGCTGCTGGCAATAGTGGCACGAGATGCGACCGAGGTTTCGCTCTGCCCTTCGTGTCCCACATACGCAGCAAATCCGACTCTTGTTCATGCGTCTTTATTCGAAGGAGTTGGGCTATTCGTTGCCCCCCGGTCAACAGGTGCAGCCTCAAAACTGCCCCGCGCAGCCCAGGCACGTCTTTTATTAACTTCCAATAGAGACGAGCTTCCGCTAACGACAGCGCGGATTTGCCGCTTGGCCTTATTTTTTGAACAGGCTTAATCGCAGCGACCGGGTTGAGTTCGATATGAAAGTCAAGAAACACGCGAGGTATCGCTGCCGACGACTCTGCCTCAATTGCAACCTGAAAAGCCGCTCGCAAATAAGACCGCACTTTATCCGAAGTACGTTCATGTTCTTGTTCAACAAGTCGACGGAGTACATTTATCAATTGAGCCTTGGTAACTTGATTCGCCGGGGTAGCCGACTCCACCGGGAACGGCTCTTTAACATGGAGTCGAAACATGCTTCTCACGTCACCTGCCGTCCGCTCATGATTGCCTTGAACGACTAAGTAGTTAACGTACTCATCCATAAGCCGCTCGAGTGTGAATACAGCGACCCTATCTGCTTCGGCTTTCTTGGTTTCCTGCTCTTCTCTTTTTGCTTGTTTCAGAGCCGCATGCCCTCCCTCTTCCCTTGCCTCGTAATGACGAACAGAAAGCTCTTGGGCGATACGCCGCGCGGCTTCAATAGAGACCCCTTTCTTTGTAGGCGTGATGCTCTTCGGCGGCGCAGACGAGTCGTAGATTCCAACGTCCGCCCGTTGCGTTTTTGACAAGTGTGTGAAACGCCAATAGAACTTGATAGCACCACGGCTCAACTTACGCGCTTCCAATGAGCCGATTGGGAGAATCTTGTCTACATGCATGAACTTACCTAGTTCAAGCGCTTTAAATTTTTGACCAATTGTTACGACCATTCAGTTGTTCTCCGGGTAACCGTCAGAATTACAGTGACAGACTGGTGACAGTTTACACCGAGATGGCATTGGACGTTATCAAACCAAATTGGATGTTTTTTATATGAAATTCAATGACATACATGTTTCTTGTAGTCCATAAAATTCCAATAAAGTTCATTTATTCGGACTGTTAATCCGTAGGTCCCTGGTTCGAGCCCAGGTCGAGGAGCCAAATACCAAAAGCCGCTGCGAGAAATCTCAGCGGCTTTTTTATTTCATTGCCTGGCGCTGAACAGAAAGCAAATAGGGCAACGAATCGTGGTCGCGTGGTTTTGGGTTGCCGGTGCCAGCGACCTTGTTGACCGAAAGATCGCCTCCACCCTTTTGACTGACCCAACGGCAGACGTGATCCACACCCTGGGTCGGCGACCATTGGCAATCAAACATCCCAAGCTTCGTGGCGGGAGTCTTGGGCTGTGTTTGGCGCACAAACTACGCCGTCTTATCCCTGCAAACTACCGCGTCATCCCGGCCAAGGATGTGGACCATGCGCCGATCCGAGCGGTACAGTCGGCCAAACCAGGAGGCGCGACACTCATATGCACGGCAGGCATTCGTGCGCGCTCTGAGCGATCCGCAATCATGGTTGATGCATTGATAATTCTCCGCATGAGAATCAATTTAGTCACACCATTCGCCGAAAAAGACGCGGTCAAGGCGCTCGGTGCACGCTGGGATGCCGCCAAAAAACTTTGGTACATCGTTGATGTCACCGACCTCACACCGTTTGCACGTTGGATTCCCGACATTCAAGCTGCCATGAAAGACGCGACGGATGGCGTGAAGCCAGCGTTAAAAAACACATCCAAGACAAGAGTCGATCAATTCCAAGGACTCACCACCGGCGCTGCCAATAAAGTTCCGCACTGTGGGTGCAATGTCCACCCCTGGGAAGACTGTGTTCACACAGCGTCATCGATGGTTCCATAAACATCGAGCCGGCCCCTTGGTTCACCACCGTTGCAACCTAGCCATGACGAACCATTTCACCCAAAACTGAAACACATGCAACTACCGAAAGAAAAAATGTTTGACAAAACCGGCCAGTGGATTCACCTTGAAACCTTCGAAGACTTTGACAAAGGTCTATCGGATCTGATTGACCTCTGGTCCAATCACCCAAAGGCGAGCACCCAAGCCGTCAAAGAATCATCGCTCGTGAATTTCAAAGCGGACCTGGACGCAGCCGCGCTCACATGGATGAACAACCGAGCCAAGTCCAAAAAGTACGCATCTATTGCCAAAGAATTGGCTGAATTTGAAGATGCTATCAAGGAAGGCGCGAATGTCGTTCCTGAAAGCAACAGCAATACACCTACTGCACTTGCCGAGACAAAAAAGAAGATTTAACTTCGCTCGGTCAACAAATAAAACTTTTTGCCAGATCAAACCCCAACGAGACATCGCTGAGGCTTTTACGTCTGAACAGACAAATAAAAAAGCCCGGTGCTTTCGCATCGGGCTTTCTATCAACTCTTGATTACAAGAGTATCTTGGCGGAGCGGACGGGACTCGAACCCGCGACCCCCGGCGTGACAGGCCGGTATTCTAACCAACTGAACTACCACTCCTGGTAGCTAACGTTTACTCTTTCGAGTCAAGTCATTTGCTTTTAACAGCAAACCGTTACCGACTTGCGCCGCGCTATCCGAAGATAACTTGGCGACCCCACGGGGATTCGAACCCCGGTACTCACCGTGAAAGGGTGATGTCCTAGGCCTCTAGACGATGGGGTCAAAACCTTTGGACTAACCAGTCAACACTTTGAAAGTTTGGTGGAGGTAAGCGGGATCGAACCGCTGACCTCTTGCATGCCATGCAAGCGCTCTCCCAGCTGAGCTATACCCCCAAAACCACTTTACAATTTTTTCAAATTGCTCGTTGCTTCCAAGCCTCAAATTATAGCGTGAAATTTACGCTTGTTGCAAGCGATCTAAAACTTTTTGTCGATCGAACAAAGAAAGCATCGCGTCGACCGACGGTGTGTGCGCCGTGCCAGCCACCAACACACGCACTGGCATGGCCAAAAGTGGCATCTTCAGGCCGCAAGCCGTCAGCACTTCTTTGATGGCCGCAGCAATGCCCGCCTTGTCCCACACACAGACGCCAAGCTTCTCGGACAACAACGCAAGTGCCGGTTTGACCGCCTCGGTGACATGCTGTGTACGCTCGGCCTCAGTCGGTGTGACATCGGCATAAAACACCGCCGCCCAATCGGCCAATGCCACGGTGGTGTCACAGCGGTCTTTGAACAAGGCGCAGATACCGACCAGGCGCTCATCGGCGGTGATGCCGCGTTTTTGCAGCTGGGTTTGCACCAGCGGGGCCAACACCTCGTCTGCCGTGGCCTTGATGTGCTGAGCATTGACCCAGCGTAACTTGGCCTCGTCAAATTGCGCTGCACTTTTGCCCAGGTGATCCAGGTTGAACCATTGCAAGAACTGCTCACGGCTGAAAATCTCATCGTCACCATGGCTCCAACCCAGACGCGCCAGGTAATTCACCATGGCATCAGGCAGATATCCCTCGTCACGGTATTGGGTGACAGGTTTGGCACCGTTGCGCTTGCTCATCTTTTCGCCCGCCTCGTTGAGCACAGTCGGCAGGTGGGCATACACCGGGTGCTCTTTGCCCAATGCTTTGAAAATATTGATCTGACGCGGCGTGTTGTTGACATGGTCGTCACCCCGGATCACATGGGTGATGGCCATGTCCATGTCATCCACCACCACGCAGAAGTTGTAGGTGGGCGTGCCATCCGGGCGGGCAATCACCAAGTCATCGAGCTCGTCGTTGCTGATCTCAATGCGGCCTTTGACCTTATCCTCCCACACCACTGAACCCGTCTGGGGGTTCTTGAAGCGCAACACTGGCGCGACACCTTCAGGAATGGGTGGCAAGACCTTGCCCTCGGCCGGGCGCCAGGTGCCGTCATAACGGGGTTTTTCCTTGGCGGCAGTCTGGCGCTCACGCAACGCATCCAGCTCAGCCATGCTCATATAACAAGGGTAAACATGGCCAGCAGCGACCAATTCGGCAAGCACTTCCTTGTAGCGGTCCATGCGCTGCATTTGGTAGAACGGGCCTTCATCATGGTCCAGGCCCAACCAAGCCATGCCTTCAATGATCACATCCACGGCGGCTTGGCTAGAACGCTCCAGATCGGTGTCTTCAATACGCAGCACAAAATCACCGCCACTGGAGCGGGCAAACGCCCATGGGTACAAAGCCGAGCGAATGTTGCCCAGATGGATAAAACCGGTGGGAGACGGTGCAAAACGGGTGCGGGTATGTGTAGAAGCGTTCATGTCAGAAAGAAGTGAGGCCACGATCAAGGTCAGCCTGAATGTCATTGATATTTTCCAGACCCACGGCAACGCGGATCAAACCCTGGCTCACGCCAGCTTTTTGCCGCTGTGCCGGGGTCAAGCGGCCATGCGAGGTACTCGCCGGATGCGCCACCAAGGTTTTGGTGTCGCCCAGGTTGGTGCACAGCGATAACACGGCCAGCGAATCCAACACATGAAACGCGCGCTCGCGTGCCTGATCATCGTCCGAAGCTTTCACTTCAAACGACAGTACAGCGCCGCCACAGTTGGATTGTTGCGCCATCGCCAACGCATGTTGCGGGTGACTGGCCAGGCCGGGATAAAACACCCGCGCCACAGATGGATGTGCCTGCAACCAATGCGCCAAAGCCAGCGCGCGCTCGGACTGGGCCTGCATACGAATCGACAGCGTCTCCAGCCCCTTGAGCACAACCCAGGCGTTGAACGGTGCCAGCGTCATACCGCCACTTTTGAGCACCGGCAAGAACGACTCAAGCACCAGTTTTTCGCTGGCACACAAGGCGCCAGCCATAACACGGCCCTGCCCGTCCAGGTATTTGGTGCCCGAATGCACCACGATGTCAGCACCCAGCGTCATGGGGCGCTGCAGGGCCGGTGTGGCAAAACAGTTGTCCACCGCCAGCAGCGCGCCCGCGGCATGGGCAATGTCGGCCAGCGCCCGGATGTCACACACATCGGTCAGCGGGTTGGTTGGCGTTTCGGCAAACAGCAGCTTGGTGTTGGGCTGGATGGCCGCTTGCCAGGCTGCCGAGTCAGTCTGCGGCACAAAGGTCGACGTCACCCCAAACTTGGCCATGTCCGAGCCAATCAGTTTGATGGTCGAGCCAAACATCGAGTGGGAACAGATCACATGGTCACCACTTTTGAGCAGCCCCAGGCACATCATCAAAATCGCCGACATGCCCGACGCGGTGGAGATACAGGCCTGCGCCCCTTCGAGTGCGGCCAGGCGCTGCTCAAAACTGCTCACCGTCGGGTTGCCATAACGGCCATAGGTGTACCCGTCTTCGTCACCCGCGAACCGTCGCGCAGCGGCCTCGGCGCCGGGTTGCACATAGCCACTGGTGAGAAACAGCGCCTCGGAATTTTCACCGTACTGGCTGCGCGCCACAGCGGTGCGCACCGCCAGCGTGTCGCGGTGCAGGGGTTCAGGCAAAGGGGGGGGTGTCATACTCAGTCCTCGGAATTGGGTAAGGCCAGGCGCGAGTTGTCGTCCTGGTTGTCGTCGGTGCCGACGCGGCTGGCATTCAGGCGAACGATGTCGTCCACCGTGATGTCGCCGGTGACGTACACACCGTCAAAACAAGAAGCATCAAAACCATGGATGGCCGGGTTGAGCGAGCCGATGGCTTTTTTCATGGCATCCACGTCCTGGTAAATCAGGGCGTCGCAGCCAATGATCTCGCGGATCTCATCCACGGTACGGTTGTGCGCCACCAGCTCCTGCGGTGTGGGCATGTCGATGCCATACACATTGGGGTAACGCACCGGCGGCGCGGCGCTGGCCATGTAAACCTTGCGGGCACCCGCGTCACGCGCCATTTGCACGATCTCTTTGGAGGTGGTGCCACGCACGATCGAGTCGTCCACAAGCAGCACATTGCGGCCCTTGAACTCGCTGGCAATCACATTGAGCTTCTGGCGCACCGATTTTTTGCGCACCGACTGGCCCGGCATGATGAAGGTGCGACCGACATAACGGTTCTTCACAAAACCCTCGCGGTACGGCAGACCCAACAACTGCGCCAGCTGCGCGGCACTCGGGCGGCTCGACTCGGGGATCGGGATGACCACATCAATCTCGTTGGGCGGCACAGTGGAGATCACCCGCTTGGCCAGGGTCTCACCCAGGTTCAAACGCGCCTGGTAAACCGAGATGCCGTCCAGCACCGAGTCCGGCCGCGCCAGGTACACAAACTCGAAGATGCAGGGGTTGAGCACCGGTGCATCAGCGCACTGTTTGGAGTGCATCTGGCCTTGCAGGTCGATGAACACCGCTTCACCCGGCGCCACATTGCGCTCAAATTTGTGCGAGGTGCCTTCCAGCGCCACCGATTCGCTGGCCAGCATCCAGGTCTCCTCGGTGCGGCCCACGCACAGCGGGCGAATGCCGTGCGGATCGCGAAACGCCAGCACACCGTGGCCAGCAATCATCGCGATCACCGCGTAAGAGCCTTTGATGCGGCGGTGCACGCGGCGCACCGCTTCAAACACGTCACCCGGCGTCAGCGGCAGGCCGCGGGTGGTGGCCTCGATCTCATGCGCCAGCACGTTGAGCAGCACCTCGGAGTCACTCTCGGTGTTGATGTGGCGGTGGTCGGCGTTGAACAGCTCGGCCTTGAGCGCATGCGCATTGGTCAGGTTGCCGTTGTGCACCAGCACGATGCCAAACGGCGCGTTCACATAAAACGGCTGGGCCTCTTCTTCGCTGAAAGCGTTGCCCGCCGTTGGATAACGCACCTGGCCCAAGCCGCAGTTGCCCGGCAAAGAACGCATGTTGCGGGTGCGAAACACGTCGCGCACCATGCCCTTGGCCTTGTGCATGAAAAACTTGCGGTTGAGCTGGGTGACGATACCCGCCGCATCCTGGCCACGGTGCTGCAACAGCAGCAACGCGTCATAAATCAGCTGGTTGACCGGCGACTGGCTGACAACACCTACGATTCCACACATTTAGATTTCCTGGTTATTCATAAAGAGTCAGACTGGCAAGAACCGCTTAAGTTCATGCGGCAAAACAGGTTTCAAGCTGGTGATCACAACCCCAGCCAGCGCAACGCCAGCGGATTCACGCCAGGCGCTGCTGTCTTTGATGGGCGTCATGTGCACGATCACCGTCGCTAGCAGCAGCAACAACACCCCGCGCAGCACGCCAAACAAGGCACCCAGCACCCGATCCAGCGGACTCAAGCCCACCGCAGCGGTCAGCTTCTTGATCAGCACCACGATCAAACCACCCAGCAAAATCACCACCAAAAACACCAGCAAAAACCCGGCCGCATAACGCACCGGCTCGCTGGCGCTGCTGATTGGCAAATGGCTAGCGGCATCCAGTGCCAGCCACTGCGCCAACACAAAAGCCACCACCCAGTTCACCAGCGACAACACCTCGTACACCAAGCCGCGCCAAGCGCCGAGCAACATCGACAACAGCAACACCGCAGCAAAAATCCAGTCCAACGCAGGCATGGTCAACAAATGCTAGAGCGTGAGCAAAGCGGCGGGCAGGTTGAGTTTTTTGATCTTTTCAGCCACCTTGTCAGCCTCGGCCTTGCTGGCAAACGGGCCTGCCCGCACCCGGATGCGTCGACCATCCTTGGTATCGGCAGACTGCACATAAGTTTTGATGCCGGCGGCTTCCAGCTTCACCCGCGCCTCGTGCGCGCGGGCATTGTCGGCAAAAGCACCCACCTGCACCACAAAACGGCCTTCACCAGAGTTGTCTGGCTTGGCTGATGGCGCTGCGGGTGTCGTTGCCTTGGCAGGCTTGGCGGAAGTGTCCGTCGGCTTATTAGCGGGTTTGACATCGGCTTTGCCCTCCAGCAACGCCAACGCGCGGTTGGCATCGGGCTTGCTGGCAGCGGGCTTGGCGCTGGCTGGCGCCTCTTTAACTACCGAATTAGTAGCGCTATGCCCTTTATCTGCATGGGCTGGCGCCTGTTTTTCCTCCGCAATTTTGGCCACAGCCGGTTTTTGCGCAGGCGCAGCCGCAGGATGCGGCGCTGGCTTGTCTGCAACAACCGGCTTTTCTGTGACCACCGGCGCAGGCTCGGTCACTGGCTTATCGGCCACAACAGCAGCGGCTGGTGGTACCGCAGTGTCAATGCTGGCAGGCTTGACCGGGCTGGGAGGGATCGCCAGCGGGGACACCTTGTTTTTGTCGGGGATCACGATCGGCGTGTCTACGGCGATCGGGCGAGGCTGCTTGTCAAACAACAGCGGCAGGCCAATCACGGCCACCAGCACCAACACCGTGGCGCCAGCCAACCGGTATTTGGCACGCTGGCGGATGGCTTCGATGCTGGGCGACGGCCCAGATGGCCTCGGGGAGTCATCTGCGCCCTTGCGGAACTTGAAAAAAGCCATGCTGGTGTGTGGTGGTGATTCAGGAGGTGGGCAGATGCCTGGCCGCCAGTCGGGGCACTCCGTCTTTCAAGACGCCGCCCACGGTGTAAAACGACCCGAAGACAACGATTCTATCAGCGGGGTCTGCGCCAGCCAGGGCGGCTTGCAGGGCCGATTCGGGGTCGGGGTACACGCTGGCGCTGGCATCCTTGCGGGTATTCTGGGCTTGCCAGCGCTGCATCAGCTCGGTGGCTGGCAGCGCGCGTTCGGTGGGCAAATCGGTGAAATACCATTTGTCAATGACCGGGCCGATGCGCGCCAGCATGGTGGCCAGGTCTTTGTCGGCCATGGCACCAAAGACCGCATGGGTGGTCGGGAAAAAGCCCATGGCGTCCAGGTTGGCGGTGAGTGCCGCCGCCGCATGCGGGTTGTGCGCCACATCCAGCACCAAGGTCGGCTGGCCCGGCACGATCTGAAAGCGCCCGGGCAAATCCACCATCAGCAAGCCAGCACGCACCGCCTGCGCGGTCACCGGCAACTGCTCACGCAGCGCGGTCAAGGCCGACAACACACCGGCGGCGTTGAGCAGTTGGTTGGCACCGCGCAGCGCCGGATACGCCAGCCCGGCAAAACGCCGCCCGCGTCCGGCCCAACCCCACTGCTGTTTGTCGCCGGACACATTGAAGTCCACGCCAACCCGCCACAGGTCAGCCTCGACCTCCAGCGCACGGTCCAACACACTCTGCGGCGGCACCGGGTCGCTCACGATCACCGGTTTGCCGGTGCGCATGATGCCGGCCTTCTCATAACCAATGGCCTCGCGGTCCTCGCCCAGCAAAGCCATGTGGTCCAGGTCGACGCTGGTGATGATGGCGCAGTCCGGCTCGATGATGTTGACCGCATCCAGCCGCCCACCCAGGCCAACTTCCAGAATCACCACATTGAGCGGGTGGTGCCGCATCACATCCAGGATGGCCAGGGTCGAGAACTCAAAGTAGGTCAGCGACACCACATCGTCTTTTTGGCACCTAGCCCTTTCCACATCAGCAAAAGCCGCTACCAATTCTGTAGCTTTGACGGCTTCGCCATTGAGCCGCAGGCGCTCTTCAAAATGCACCAAGTGCGGCGAGGTGTAGACGCCGGTGCGGTAGCCAGCCTGCAGCAAAATCGCCTCCAGCATGGCGCAGGTCGAGCCCTTGCCATTGGTGCCAGCCACGGTGATCACCGGGCAGTTCAGGCGGATGGCCATGCGCTCGGCCACCGTGCGCACACGCTCCAGCGTCATGTCAATGGCCACCGGGTGGAGTTGCTCGCAGTATGCAAGCCAGTCGTTGAGGGTTTCAAAGGAATGTGTCATAGCGGGGCGAATTGTCGCGCAGCCAGACCGGCCTGCAGCCGGGCCCGGTCAATGGCATCATGGCGGGCATGAAAAACACCGCAACACCTTCCTCTTCAGTCACCGTGTTTGGCATCCCTAACTGCGACACCGTCAAAAAGGCCCGCACCTGGCTGACCGACCACGCCGTGGACTACCAGTTCCACGACTTCAAAAAGCAGGGTGTGCCTGCTGACCTGTTGCCGGGCTGGCTGGCGACCATTGGCTGGGAAACCCTGGTCAACCGCAAGGGCACCACCTGGCGCAAGCTTGATGAAGCCACCCGCTTGGCGGTGGTGGACGATGCATCCGCCACGGCCTTGATGCTGGCCAACCCGAGCGTGATCAAACGGCCGGTGGTGGCGTGGGCCAATAGCAGCGTCAGCGTCGGCTTCACGCCAGAAGCCTTCGCCGAGCGGCTGTGAGCCTGTGTCGGCGCTGCGCCGGGCAAAGGCGACCCAGCAAGCTCCCCTAAAATCCTCAGCTTTCACCGCCCGTAAAACAGCAGCACCATGACCACCACCCATATCGACAATGTGACCGTCACCACCCAAGCCAATGTGTACTTTGACGGCAAATGTGTGAGCCACAACTTCACCGAGGCCGACGGCAGCAAAAAGTCGATCGGCGTGATCCTGCCGGCCACCCTCACCTTCAACACTGGCGCGCCCGAAATCATGGAATGTGTGGCGGGCAGCTGCGAGTACAAACTCGACGGCACCGATGTTTGGGTGAAATCGTCTGAGGGCGAGAAGTTCAGCGTGCCGGGCAACAGCAAGTTCCAAATCCGTGTGACGGAAGGTTTTGAGGCCTACCACTACATCTGCAGCTTCGTCTAATCAGTGGTTGACAGTCTAAAAACTGCCCCAGCGTCG
>Ga0302212_1000161_pt1 | contig 32205 bp, 24 predicted proteins | sample II_Fen_N1_1_FD_200235 | JGI IMG/M metagenome (GOLD analysis project Ga0302212, IMG submission 200235) | Peat permafrost microbial communities from Stordalen Mire near Abisko, Sweden - II_Fen_N1_2 | ecosystem: Environmental > Terrestrial > Soil > Wetlands > Permafrost | place: Sweden: Abisko...
TCCTTTTTTATTTCCATAATATTTAGTTTTCTTGTTATTCGTAATGTCTACGACTAAAAGTCCATACACAGTGCCGAAGTACATTTTGTCACCCCCGTCATAAAACATATCCAATACATAATCAGTACTAATAAATGGTGATATTAAAGAGTCAAAATTTGTTGATTCGGATTGCAATATCTGAATTTTGCCTCCTAGGGTTCCTATCCATATATTTCCATATCTGTCTTCCTTTAAACCCCAAATATCATTATTCGTTAATTTACTGTTTTTTGTAGTATATTGGATCATTCTGCCATTTTCAGAACAAAACAGGCCTTTATGATATGTACCAATCCAAATACGTCCCTTTCTGTCTTCTAACATCGAGACAATAGCGGTATTTGGAACAGAAAGTTTTCTCACATTATTATCTGTATTATTTCCCTTCACATATAATCCGTTTCCATCTGTTCCCAACCAAATATTTCGAAGATGATCTTCCATTATAGAAGTGATATCAGTACATTCAGGATGTTGAAAGTTAATAAAGTTCCGAAAACTTTCATGATAAAATGTGAGACCTTTTTTATTATGTCCAATCCAGATAGTTCCGTTATTGTCCTGATATAAAAACTGTACACTGTTAGAGGATAAACTGGTGTATATCCATGGATGATGCACAATATTTATTATCGCATCTTTAGCTTTGTCATAAATAAATAATCCTTTGTGATCTGTCCCTATCCAGATTTGTCCGGTTTGATCTTCAACAATACTTGTTATTATGTTGCTTTGAGATTTAATGTCAGAGGTCAATTCTATTTTAGCCCATCCCTGATTCTGATTTTTTCTATAAAAAATCTGCTCAGAATTACTGGAATAAAGCCATAACCCGTTATTGTTGTCTGCATAAATTTTGGTGTTATTATTAGCGATGTTTTGGCTAATTAAATCTGGTAGTTTTACCTTTGTTTGAACACCTGAATTTTTATTCAATTGCCAACAAACAGACTTTTGAATAACAAACAGAAATTCACCAATATCGGCTATTTGAGTTGTAATCGCATCATAAAGTGGTGTTTTTAAATTGAATGTGGCTGTAGTATTCTTTTGAACATTGTAGAAAAACACTTTCTGTTTGTTTAATACCCATAGATTATGCTTCTTATCAACAAAAACTTTGCTATTCTGATCTGACGATATACCCAAACCATGTAATAACTGTTTTATATCTGAGATAAAGCAGTCTTTATCTCTTTTGTATACCATGTATGTAAATCCGAGATTAACCCAAATATTACCTAATCCGTCTTCTTGTAATCCTAATATATCATTTGAAATCAACGCATGACGAGCTCCTGAATTCATTGAATAAACTTTGAATCCATATCCATCATATTTGTTTAATCCGGACTCTGTTCCAATCCAGAGAAATCCGTAACTATCTCTTAAAATTGTTTTTACAGAGTTATTTGATAACCCGGCATTAGTTTCCAAATGATGAAAAATATAAGATGACTGTCCACGAATACTTTGAAAAAAAATAGTCCAAAATACCCCAAGTATATATAGCTGTCTTTTATATTTTTTCATAGGATAGTAATTTATACCAACTTTAAGATAAACATGAGTATTGAGTAAACTCTCTACTGCATTTATTTGAAAAAACACCCATGATAACTTGATTTTCTATTTTTGTTATCATGGACGCTTACTATGTTACTTTATTTCAATAAATTCAGGCTCATAAGGAGCAATTGTAAAATTGCCATCGTAGCTTTTGTCAAAAAGGAGACTTCTTGTTTTTCCTTTCATCTGAATTTCTTTTGGTTCACCACTAACATTCAGATAGAGAAAATGATTTTTATCAATCTGCCTGGCCATTACACCTGTAGGCACATTAGGACCTTTTTTTATGTTTAATTGATCTATAAGTTCATCAAGCAAAGGATTTAGGATATTTCTATCAGCCGGCAAACCAACATAAATAGCTCTGCCTTTACCATATCTGTTTGAAGTCATAATTGGATAGTCCTTATCCAAGCTGCTTATACTTCCAATAACTTCAGCTCCTTTGGACTCAATCACATCAAACCTTGTCGATTCCGTATCAACAGCTTTTCCTTTATATGTAAATTCAAGCTTTTTGCCCCTATATGATTTTCGGGATATTTCATTTAGATTCTCGGTTTCTTCAAAACTTGCAACACGTATTCCGAACACATCGCTTAAACGGCCCGGACGGGTGGACGTAAATACTTTTCCGGTTTCGTCAACTACGGCCGAATTACTGGTCATAATAACGGTTCCGCCATCTTTTACAAAATCACGGATTTTAGTAGCAGTCGTTTCATCCATCACTGTTACACCGGGTACAATCAGCAGTTTGTATTTCAACGGGCTTTTGCTTATTTCAACAACGTTAGCATCCATATTGCGAGAATAAAACAATCCCCAACATGCCTGTAATTGGTTATCTTGCTGCTCAGGGTAAGAACTGCTTGCTATCTGGCTTGGAAAAGAAAAAGCCAAACCCACTTCAGACTGCAATTTATATGGGAAATACTTTTCAATTTTTTTAAACTCTGTGGCTATTTTTTTATATTCATCATATTTACGGTTTGGAATTCCGTCCCAATCAAGCATTCCTTCCAAATATTGTTCTTCTCCGGAGTGCATACTTTGCCAGGTCCATCCGCAAACCATTTGATTACCATACATCAGCGTAGCATAAGCCGATTTACGGATAGAATTCGGCACAGCTGTCATGGTGGTAAATTCGCTACACCAGAAAGGATTTGTACTTTCAAATTGAATACGGGAAATTCCGAATAAAGAATTCATAACACCCCAATTGGTTGTTAATGAACTACCCGGATAAAAACCGCAACCCTCACGGGTCATTTTGCCTGAATAGGCAATCTGCGAATAGTCAAAATATTTCAATGGGCTGTAATACCAGGCATTCGTGTTCACCAGAGCGTTAGGTGCATTTGTGTTTACTTTATCAATTACTTTTAAAAGGAACTGGTTGACTTCATCCGATACAAAACGTCTGAAATCGAGCATTCTTTCCGGAACATCATTGCTATGAGTTGATACAGGGAATCCGATTTCTTCAAATTGATTAAATCTTCTTGACCAACGTTGAGTAGCCCATGCTTTGTTTAAATTATCAACGTTTGAATATTTATTCTTCAACCAAACAATGAATCTTTCTTTTGCCGTTTCTGAATAAGAAATAGGACCATCACCCGATTCATTATCTACGCCGAAAGCCATCAGCGCCGGATGTTTTCCATACCGTTTTGTAATGGCATCGGCATAGCGCAAGGCATACATCTGATACATTGGGTCACCTACATCCTCCATATATCGATGGTTCGGATACTGCACAATGCCATCTTGGTTTACAATGTCTATTGATGGGTATTTATGGTGCAGCCACATTGGTGCAGGCCGTACAGCAATATCCAAGATTACTTTAATCCCGGCTTGATTCATCATGTCCATAACCTTGTCAAACCATTCAAAGTCAAATTGTCCTTCCGAAGGCTCATAACTGTCCCAAGCTAAATGCCCCATACGGACAGATGTAAATCCGGCAGCTTTCATCAGCTGGATATCATTTTTTGTTTTTTCGAGATTCTTATCATCATGCGGATGATAATTTGTTCCAATATACAACCCCTGTGCTTTTATAACAGAGCTAAAAAAAAGAGGAATTATAATTAGAAACAAAATTGTGATTTTACTGTTTTTCATTTAATTATCAATTTATTTAGTATTAAATAAAGTTTCAAAACTCGGTACTGTCAATGAATTCCCGGGAATTGCAAAAATCAATAACCCAACATTGGCAAATTTATGAATATTCTTCTAAATACTTTTGCGTTTTACTAAATTCAGCAAGATAACATCATTTTCCCGAATATCAAGTTCCTTTGAGAATGCAGTATTCTCCTTAACCTCAATTGTCTCGGTGTCAACAGGAGAACCGTTATTATGACTTTTCAATTCTTCAACCTGCTGTCTGTTAAGTTGTTTTGGTTTACCCATATCTACATATTCTGTATAAACATCATTTACCCGGTAACCTACCTTATAAATCTCCAGCGTATAGGTTCCAGCCGGCACATGGGATATACTGACTTTCACTTTACCCTTGGGTTTAGAGGGCAAATCTTTCACATAATATGTCTGATTATTTACAGAATCCGGAAGTGTGTTTGTAAAGTTCCAAAAAAGCAATTGAATTCCGCCGTTATCGGTTTTAGTTGCCCAAGAACGTGTATCCGTGTTTTTTAGTTCTGTTTTTCCGAGTTTATTCATAAATTGGTAAGCATAAAACGCCGACTTTGGAATTCCTTGAATAGTAAGAAGCCCAAATCCTCCATGAAAAGGGGTAAAGCGAGGACCTGGTTCCTCAAAAACATCGGTGAATACCCAATATGACATTGAATTGGCAACAGTTCCAACCTGTTTTATTTTTTCCAGAATGTATGATGCTTCATGATAACTGTCGTGAATCGGATCGGCAGGAGTGTATGACGAACTCCATTCGGTATAGTGCAACTCCAGATTCGGTTTAGATGAAGCAGCAATCTCTTTACGGGATTGAAGCACATCTCCACTGACAGCCATCGAATCTTTGCTCAAAACGGTGCCACTGTTGCCATATTCATCAAGAAATCCCTGTTTTACTCCATACGAATGAGTACTGATAAAATCAATGGGAACATTATTTTTAACGCAGAAATCAATCATCTCGCTTTCCCATGCAGCACCTGCCGTCCCAGGTCCTCCAACCTTATAATCTGAATTTACACTTTTGATCGCTTTGGCCGTGTACTGGTATAATTTAAAGTATTCAGCTTGTGTGCCTGTCCAAAAACCCGGCGATAAATTAGGTTCATTCCATACCTCGAAATACCAGGTTTTCACTTCTGCAGTTCCATATCGTTCGGTAAAATGTTGGGTAAGATTGCGAATTAAATCTTCCCATTTTTTATAATCTTTAGGCGGAGTAACATTTCCTTTCCACCAAAAAATCGTTTGATGACCACTTGCCAGTGCATTGGGCATGAATCCCAGCTCCACAAATGGTTTAATCCCGATACTTAACAAATAATCATATAATGCATCTACATACATATAGTTGTATTGCGGATTCCCTTTACCATCTTCTGTATACACTGCCATATCGTCGCTTAGAAGTCCGTGCATACGGATGTATTTAAAATCGCACTCTTTTTTTACAAAAGCCAATTGTTGTTGCCAGTCTGCCCGAAGCCCTTCGTTGGCTCTTCCTGCTCCGACACATTGTTTGAACATAGTATTCAAAGCGTCTTTTTCTGCATTGTAATCAACATTGATTACCCTTTGGAGCATCTCAGTTTTTTTGCTCTTTTTATTTAATGCAAAGGCAGAAGTCATTGACAACATGAAAATTGTAACTAAAAGAAAACGGTTTAATTTCATTTTGAATTTATTTTACTAGATTATATATTAGCATTTACGAAATATTGTTTATACTATTGCATATTACACTTGTTTTAATTTCAATGCAATATCAAGATGTAAAGTCTAAACTCATTTTGCGAACGTACTTATTGTAAGTATTTGGAGTGGAAATAAAAAACACCATAATGTTTTAAAGAATCATTTTTGATTTAGCACAATTTACGAATAAACCATTATCTTTTTTTGCGTTCCGGTAATTACAATCTTGTATGCATCAATATGACAATATCCGTATTCCATTTTAAGTATTTCTTCCATATGTACTTTTTTATTGCCGACATCCCTAAAATAAGGATATCGAAAGTTAGTGATATAAGTCCGATTCAACATTCCACTAACATTTTATTTGGATCAGAACAACAAACCTGAGAATCTTAATTCCTATTGATTTTGTTGTACTAAAAAACTATCTAAATTTATTTTGAAATGAATGAAGCTGGCTTGAGTCAAACTATCAGCCTCATACACATAAGTGTTAACTTACACCTAAAATCAATAGCATATTGTATGCTTTGATTAATACATTGATCACATGAAAGTTGAATAAAGAAACACAACTCAAATCAAAAAACGAAGTAACTCTTAATTTCAAACTACTTATAAATTAAAGGCAATGCTAAATTCTGCAATTGAAGTCTGTTTCTATACCCATAAACTAAAGAACAAAATTATATTAATTGTCATTGGGTAATAGTGCTGTTTCGTATCAGATAACGGTCATATTTGTTGCAAATGACACTGTTATATGAAATGGGCTTCTAACATGCTGTCTCATCCAATAGAATCTGTTATATATAATCCAGTCAACAGATCTGTGTCGGATAGTGAGTTCTCCAATAGTGCGGATCATAAATAAACGAACGATTTTTGCATTGTCGGAATATAATAAGCACCTTTTGAATTGAACAAATTGCAGGACAAAGCGAAGTCAACGATTGCCTGAATGGAGTCCGAAAATTTGGGACTAAATCGTAATTACTGGTTTTACTGCCAAAACAACGTATGTATAAACAGCAGTATTAGCATATAGGTTCATGTCCCTCTCCTTCCGCAAAAGGCTAAAATCCTAATTGGTTTTATCCTTTTTCATTGCCGATAATGATAATTCTTGTAATGACAATTCTTACGGAAGCAGACAAAACTTTGCAGGAATATCATAAAAAATTCTCTGTTGAAACTAAAATTTCGACAGAGAATTTTCAGAGTATTAAAGACACAAACTATCGTATATTTTTCTTAAAAGCGTCTAGCCCGCTATCCAGATATTTCTTAAAAGACTTTGGATCATAATCGGCACCCTGAGGTTGTACCAGCAGGTTTCCTTTGACATCAAGCAATACATAAAATGGTTGTGAGTTGGTATTGAAACGTGAAGCTTGTAAATCGCTCCATTTATTGCCAATAGTCTCAATTTTCCTACCACTGGATTTTGATACGCTTTGTTCGGCAACAGCCAAATCGGTTTTATCGTCAACATAAAGCTGAATTACAACATAGTCCCGGGACAAGCATGTGAGTACATCGTTGTCGGACCAAACGGCAGCTTCCATCTTGCGGCAATTTACACAGGCATGTCCTGTAAAATCTATAAATACCGGTTTATTCATCTTCTTTGCGAATGCTAATCCTTCATCATAATCAAAGAAAGCATCCAACCCAAGAGGTGCATGGAAAATTTCGCTGTATTTATGATGTCCCGAGTTCTGTCCAATAGCAGTTTGCATATTAGTTCGCGACATATCAAAATCCTGCGTGCTCATTGGAGGCAAGAATGCTGAGATTGATTTAAGGGGCGCACCCCAAAGTCCGGGAATCATATACACGGTGAACGACAAGGTTATAATGGCCAGGACTAAACGGAATGTAGACACATGTTTCACTTCGCTATCGTTAGGCAACTTTAGCTTTCCTAATAAATAGATACCCAAAAGACCTGAGATCACGATCCACAACGAAAGGAAGATCTCCCGGTCAAACAAATTCCAGTGATAAGCCAAATCCACGTTTGAAAGGAACTTAAACGAAAAGCCCAGCTCCAAAAATCCCAACACCACTTTCACACTGTTCAACCATCCTCCTGATTTCGGCAAAGATTTCATCCACGACGGGAACATCGCAAAGAGTACAAACGGAACAGCCAATGCAATAGCAAAACCAAACATTCCGATAGCCGGACCCAACAATTGACCCATAGTGGCTGCCTGAAATAACAGGTATCCGACAATAGGCCCCGTACACGAAAATGATACCAGTGCTAATGTCAGCGCCATAAAGAAGATCCCCGATAAACTATCCTTATTCCCCTTTTTGTCTGCTTTATTTACCCACGATGAAGGTAACACCAACTCAAATGCACCTAAAAACGACAGTGCAAAAGCAACCAGCAATAAAAAGAAAAAGAAATTAAAGATACCATTTGTAGACAACGCATTGAGAGCATCAGCTCCAAAAATAACCGTAATAAGCAATCCCAGCACCACATAGATTAAAACGATAGATAATCCGTAAAGCAATGCATTGCGAACTCCTTTTCGTTTTGAAACCTCCCTTTTCGTAAAGAAACTGACGGTCATGGGAACCATAGGGAAGATACAGGGCATCAGGAAAGCTGCAAATCCTCCTAATAATCCAAGTATAAAAATCGTCCAGAATGACTGCTTGCCTATAGACAGGGGAGAAACAGCAACTGCTTTTGTATTCGAAACGGAGGTTGCAGAATCTTTTACAACCGTTTTGGCTGAAGCTACAGCTGCTTTGGCTGTATCGGCAACAGGTGTTGCTGCAGAAGGAGACAAAGCTTTTGCATCTGAAGGTACAGCTTTAGAGCCTTTCAGGTCAAATGAAAAGTCTACATCCTCGGGAGGAAGACACTGGCTGTCATTACACAGCATAAAAGTAACGGATCCTTTAACCTTTGCTGCAGGAACATTCAGTTTGATCTTTTGAGTAAAAACAGCCTTCTTCTCGAAGAAGGACACGTCCATTTCAAATACCTTTTCATAAATCTTTTTAGGCTTTGGCGATTCACTCACCTTCCCTACTAACACGTAATCGTGCGATGGGGTAAATTTAAACGATGTTGGAACCGGTCCGCCTTCACCCATAAACTGCGAATATAAATGCCAACCATTATCAACCGTTGCTGTAAGGACAAGATCAAACTCGGTGTCCGAAATCTGTTTGTTCGAGAAGCTCCATGTAACGGGTTTCTGGATCTCAGCAGACATGCCGAGTACGCAACATAAAAGCAAAAAAGATAAAACTACTTTTTTTGTCATAATGTATATCTGATAGTGTATTATTCTCCTTTGTGAGTCATGATGTCTAACACCATGCGATCCGTTTCGGTCATCCCCTCCGACCCTATTTTAGTAAGATTATGAATTGTTTTATCCACATCCTCATCGGTTATGCCTTCAATGGAAGTTACAACTTTATTATCCATGGCCATCAAGGCAGATAAGGTGGCTGTTGAAACCCCGTTGGATACCTTCAATGCACAGCTCGGTTTCGCCCCATCACAAATCATACCGGTAATGTTGCCAATCATATTCTTGATGGAATAAGCAATCTGCTCACGGGTACCTCCCATCAGATAGGTTATGCCGCATGCCGAACCCGTAGCCGCAACAATAGCGCCACACAAGCCGGACAAACGACCAAGACTTTGCTTGATATATATAGTCATTAAATGACTTAATGCCAATGCGTGAATCAATTCATCTTCCGATTTGCCCGTTTCCTCTGCAAATACCGATACCGGAAGCGTGGCAGCAATACCCTGATTACCACTTCCCGAATTACTCATTACCGGAAACATGGCTCCGCCCATACGCGCGTCACAAGCGGCTGCCGTAACCGATAACATACGGGTGAAAATGGTATCTCCCATTATATTTTGCTGACTGCCATGACTCACTGTCTGCGCTACGCTGTGACCATATTCACCTTTCATCGATTCATTGGAAGCGGCCCTATTCATAACGGATGTTTTCAAAATAAACCTCAACTCTTCAACAGGACTTTCGAGAGCAAAATCGCACACCTTATTAAACGACAAACCGACAGCTTTCTCGGGACATGCACCTCCCTCCGACTCATCATCCAAATGCAAAAGTACTTCTTTATTTTTCTGAATATGCGAAAAGCGGGTGTGATCACGACTTATTATTACCGATGCCTGATCATTTCCTTTTATGACAGAGACTTCTATATAGAGTTTTTCGGCAATTCTTTGTTTCAAATAAATAGTCATGACCTTATCCTCTATCATTTTCTTGCCTTGTTCCAAAGCTTCGGGAGTAAGATCTTTAAGGACTTCGAGGCCGTATTCAGACTTTCCGATCAGCGCACCCAGTGCTATGGCAATGGGTAAACCGACCATACCGGTACCGGGAATACCCACACCCATAGCATTTTTAAGCATATTGGAGCTCAGTGAAACTTCAATCTTATCCGGAACTGAACCCAGTACTTCTGTAGCTCTTGCTACTGCCAGGGCAACTGCTACCGGTTCGGTGCAGCCTATAGCCGGAATAACTTCGTGTTTGATGAGGACGATTATTTCTTCTCGTTCGGTTTGCGTAAGCATTATTCCTGTTTTAGTGGTGTTGAATCTTTATGCAAAGGTACGACATATTAACAAGGTCTTTTGCATTTTAAAGGCAGAATAAATAATTAAAAATAGCTAAGTTCTGTCAGATATAGTTTAGTCAGTACATATATCAAAACAGCAAAGAAAAGTAATTTTTCAGGGAGAAAAATAATAAATAAGAAGCAGGTCTGTAGATATATGTTGGTTATTATTTCCAATCAGGCATTGATTTAAATTGCAGACTCAACCTTTTCGGGACGAGATACAAACCAAAAGAAGAACTCTCTTCCGGGTTATAAGCCGGAAGCAGGTAGTCAAAAGGAATAAGAATAACTGATAATCAGTCCGATAAAAGGATGCTTGTTTAAAAACATCTTTTCGTTTAGTCTGTAATGCTTCACTGTGACGATTTTGAGCAATTATCTTTCCGTCTGAAGTCAGATGAGAATTCAGGGATATAAATTGAAGCAAATCCACCTGATCAGCATTATTGTTCGCTCCTTTCCGATCGGGAACAGGATTACCTGCAAGCGGATTCCCTGAATTGTGCAAAACCGGGCAAAGCTAAAATATCTGCTTAAGCTTATAACCAAAACAGGTTGTGACTGTCTCTTTTGAAGTTCAGCACTTCTGTTGTTTTCAATCCGGGTTCCCGTTGCGCTTAACCTGTATCGGTGCAATGTATGCAAACCCGTACCGGATGCAGGCAAACAACAGGATTCTTTTTTTTTAAAACCGGCTCTTTAAATACGATCAGAGTATCCCGTCACGGTTTCATCACCACTCCCCGGTTCTTCCGTCCGTCCACCTTCAGGATAATGGGTTTATCAAAACGGATATGCCGTATATATTCCGATTCATAGGCTGCCGGCCGGGCATTCAGGTAGTCGGTATCATACGTGCCATCATGCAGAAAAGGATTAATTGTAAAATAGGCTACCCCAAATGACGTTAAGTTCTGGAAGAAATGCGTACCCTGGCTGGGGTCTACCCGGTAAGTCGATAAACCCGATTCGACGATCAGCCGGGCATTGCTGATATGCGACCATTTCACCGGAATGCCCAACCACGGGTCAGCCGATCCCCAGCGTCCCGGTCCTATCAGTACATAATGACGGTTCTCGTTTACCAGCTGGCGGTTCAGCTTTTCAATTTCATACATGATCTGTTGGTTTTTCGCGGCGCTGAAAGCTTCCGGCTTCACATAAACCAAATCGTACAGATCATTGGTAATGCCATGTCCCAGGGCGCTGTGACAGGTAATGATAGCATTCGCTTCCGGTATTGAACCGATATCCTCGTTGATCATTTCCTTGCTGTCAACGATAGGCCGTATCTGCAACAGATAAAAGACATGTTGTTTCGCGGGTGTATAATCCAGGTTAACGGCAAATTCAATCTCTATCGGACGCCCCATCTCGGATTGTGCAATGCGCAACACTTCTTTTAAAATCTCTGCCAGCGGAAATACATTATGCTGCAACACATTGGCAAACGTTATCAGTTTCCGGCCGCCTTCATACAAGCTGTCCTGAATAGACCTGTCCTGCAAATTATAAGTCGAGGCAATGTATTTTAAAGTCCCGTCCTTTTCAGCATCCCCAACGCCGATCTTCAGCAGGTTAAAGCCATCATCCACCTTAGGGACAAAATGCGTCTGGCTCAAATCCAGCGCATTAAAATAAGTCTGTGTCTCGCGTAATGCCAGCTCCACGCTACCGGTCTGCAGCACATTATTCGGATAGGCCGGTGAGAACCGCAGGCTCGTACCGCCATCCATAATATATTTTCCCAGCCCCATGGCGATATTCGCAATCCCATCTTCCGGCTTTTCCGCCCCGATAGGATAATAGTTTAACGAGCGGGTCACTCCGGAGAAAGAAGGATAAAACCGCTCACCGTAGGAATTCCCGCAAATCTCCTGAAGCACGACAGCCATTTTCTCTTCGTCGATCACGTTTTTGGTAGCCGTCATATACGCCTTACTATCCCGGTAGAAAACGGAAGCATACACTGCTTTGATAGCCTCGCATACCATGGAGAGCATATGGATCCGGCTCCCCGAATTACAGGGCACCATATAGGTCGAGTAGATTCCTGCAAAAGGCTGGTAATGTGAATCCTCCAACAGACTGGAGGAGCGGACGGCTATCGGCGAGTTCGTTACGCCCAGGAAGGCATTAAGGTCGGCTATCAGGCGTCGCGGAATGCGGGCTTTCAGAAAATGTTTCAGGATTTCCTCATCTTCCAGGTCCGACAGGGCAAGGGTATAGAGCTGATTTAGTTCCATAAATTCGGTAAAATTCTCCGTACACAGCACCACGGTCTTGGGGATGGTGACCTGACTATCCTCAAACTTTTCAAGGCTTTCGTTCCGCTTGATCATAGCGTCGATAAACGCCAGACCGCGACCTTTTCCACCCAACGAGCCTTCACCGATCCGGGCAAAGTTGGAATACTGGTCAAAGCGGTCCCGTTGAAAAACGGCGACCACTCCCCTGTTCTTTACTTTCCTGTAATTGACGATAGCATCAAAGATGACTTGCCTCACCTTGCTCAAATCGCTCAATGCGAAATTATCCACATTGATATTCTTCAGGAACTCCGCCAGAGGAAACATGGCACGGGAATATAACCAACGGGAGATATTATTCCGCGAGACATGATAATACAACGATTCGTCGCTTATCTTGAAAATACTTTCCTGTAACCCTTTCAGGTTTTCAACGTGCGCCTCCTCTTCTCCCGTGTTGGGATTGACAAACAGGAAGTCTCCGAAGCCGAAGTTCTCAGTGATCTTCTCCCGTAACTCCATCAACAGGGTCTTCGACATCTTATTTATAAATGCCGCCTTCATGGTGTCTGCAGCCGCACGGTTCGACTCTTCCGTCGATTCTACAATCAACGGGATCAGCTTATCGTGTTTCCTGATTTCAAAGCACAGATTGATACCGGCCTGCTTATTCTTGACTCCCCCCTGGGGATAACTGACGTCCGTGATAACCCCCAGCATATTATGCCTGTACTTTTCGTAAATAGCGAGTCCCTCCTCGAACGAGCGTGCCAACAGTATCTTCGGGCGTCCACGCATACGCAGCATTTGTTCATGTTCGTTCAGCGCTTCGGTCATAAACGAACGCGACTGCTTAAACACGAACTTATACAGGTGCGGTACAATAGACGAATACCAGCGGATAGAATCTTCCACTACCAGAATCACCTGCACGCCCACCGACTTTACATCTTCCTCCACGTTCATCCGATCCTCTATCAGCTTGATAATAGCCATCAAAATATCCGAATTGCCCAGCCAGCTGAACACGTAGTCGATAGCGCTCAGATCCTCGTTCGCAATACGTTGGGATACAGATTTAGAGAAAGGAGTCAGGACGACAATCGGAATATCGGGGAATTGCTGTTTGACCTTTTTGGCCCATTCGAACGGGTTAATACTATCGCCGCTGGGCATGGATATGATCAGCTCGAACGTACGCTCACGAAGCAAAGCATTCGCCTCTTCCTCACTCGACACCAACCGGAACCGCGGCGGATAACGCAGGTTCAGCGAAGTATATTCATTGAAAATCACTTCGTCAATCCGTCCATCCTCTTCCAATACAAAGGCATCATATTTGCTCGCGAACAACAACACATTATAAATCCGGTGTGTCATCAGGTTGGCAAACGATGTATCCTTAAAATATAGCTTCTTTATACTCGGTGTATTCATAAACAATTTACAATTAATGACACCAGATTACCTGCTTATATATTTTGTTTTAAATACTCAACAGAGCAAAAGTAATAAAAGCATTCAATTTGGGGTAAAAAAGGGACTATTTTTTTTACGTATGTACTATATAGATAAAAAAACATTAAATAAATATCAATTTATAAATATCTACCTGTAAATAGTTACTATCTTTGCGCTCATTTTAATAAAAACGTAAACTGCCAACAGAGCCTGACACACCCAAATACCAAGGCAGAGACTTATTGATGTCGATTAAGTCATTATCGATAAGGGAAAACACACATTATGGACATAAAGAAGGTAATACGGAAAAGAAAATCATGCAGGTCATTTAACCGGGATGTAGTGAACTATGGGTTAGTAAAAATTCTTAATAATTATATCCTTGAAAACAGTACTTCCTTAAACGGGGAGGTTATCAAGCTACATATTGTTGAGAAAAGCTCCAAAGAGAAAAAGATGAAACTTGACTATGGAGCAATTAAAGGACACCATGTCTACCTGTTGGGAACTTCAGACACTTCAGGCTTTTCAAAAGTCAATTACGGATACCTGATGGAGAAGGTCGTCCTGAAAGCCACAGACATGCGCCTCGCCACCTGTTGGATCGGTTATTTTGACAAGGACTATTTTCCGGAAGTAATCGTTGAAAAGGAGAAGGAAATACCCGGCATCGTCATTCTTGGCTTTTCCGAAAGAAACAGACCAACGTTGGAAAAGATCGTCAGGTTCTCACTGAAAGCCTCCAAAAGAAACGAATGGAAACAATTGTTTTTCAATTATAAATCGGACTTACCGCTTAGCCACAAACAAGTCAAAGGATATGCCGACTCGCTTGACATGGTTCGCCTGGCCCCCTCATCCGGCAATACACAACCCTGGAGAGTCTTCTTTGACGAAAGCGCAGCCGAATTTCACTTCTTCAAGAAAGCCGTCAACAAAAATTACGAAAAAACCGGCATGCACTATATTGACTTAGGTATCGCCCTGTCCCATTTCGAAATGACCGCTGTACAAAACAAGTTATCCGGTAGCTGGAAGATTTATCCGAACGACCAAATAACCTCACCCGCAGAACTGGAATACATCATCACCTGGAAATGCAACAAAAAAACCACCGCCGCCCTGTAACCATACCCAATCCCCCGAACCAATAATCACAGCAGCCACTCCCTCCCCAGGAGCACAGCTCCGACATTTTGGTAGATGTAGCAAAGACATAAAAAAGATTCTGAGGAGCGTAGCTCCGGTATTTTGGTAGATGTAGCAAAGACATAAAAGATGTTCTGAGGAGCGTAGCTCCGACATTTTGGTAGACGTAGCAAAGACATAAAAGATGTTCTGAGGAGCGTAGCTCCGACATTATGGTAGATGTAGCAACGACATAAAAAATGTTCCCAGGAGCACAGCTCCGACATTTTGGTAGATGTAGCGAAGACATAAAAAATGTTCCGAGGAGCGTAGCTCCGGCATTTTGGTAGATGTAGCGAAGACATAAAAGATGTCCTGAGGAGCGTAGCTCCGGCATTTTGGTAGATGTAGCGAAGACATAAAAGATGTTCCGAGGAGCGTAGCTCCGGCATTTTGGTAGATGTAGCGAAGACATAAAAGATGTTCCGAGGAGCGTAGCTCCGGTATTTTGGTAGATGTAACAACGACATAAAAGATGTCCTGAGGAGCGTAGCTCCGACATTTTGGTAGACGTAGCAAAGACATAAAAGATGTCCTGAGGAGCGTAGCTCCGACATTTTGGTAGATTAGAATATGATTCAATGCCTGTTCTGAGGAGCGTAGCTCCGGCATTTTGGTAGCAACAATCATGATCCAATACCTGTTCTGAGGAGCGTAGCTCCGGCATTTTGGTAGCAACAATCATGATCCAATACCTGTTCTGAGGAGCGTAGCTCCGACATTTTGGTAGATGTAGCGAAGACATAAAAAAGGTTCTGAGGAGCGTAGCTCTGACATTTTGGTAACCATTATCAACCCGCACATTCCATTCCAACTATCATATCCCCGCCATTTTACGATCCATTATCAACCCTCACATTCCATTCCAACCATCATATTCCCAATACATTACTTCCCTCAATCCAACCACCCTGCCCATTCCAACCATCATATCCCCGTCGTTTTACGATCCATTATCAACCCTCACATTCCATTCCAACCATCATATCCCCAACACATTAAGACCTTCAATCCAACCACCTTGCCCATTCCACCGATCGTATCCCCGCCACATTACTCCCTTCGCAAACCGGAATGTATGAATCATGTGATTTATTTTAAATATTCCGTAACACCGACCTGTACAAAACTACGCAACTTTGTATCGTCCTTAAAATTCATTCGCCGCACCCACAATTACCGGCCATGATCCCAAAATCATTCCGTCTCAACAACATATATTCTTGTTTATAAACCGGATACCAAACAAACCAAACCGACAAACCGAAAACTATGAAAGTCGTCCTGATGCTTATTTGTTCCAATATCTTTATGACCTTTGCCTGGTACGGGCACTTAAAATACGGACACGGATGGCCGCTGTGGAAGGCAATCCTCCTCTCATGGGGCATTGCCCTGATCGAATACTGCCTGGCCGTACCCGCCAACCGACTCGGTTACGGTCAGTTCACCGGCTTTCAACTGAAGATTATGCAGGAAGTCATTACCCTCAGTGTCTTTATCGTCTTCGCCATGACCTTTCTGGGCGAAAAGCTTGCCTGGAACTACCTCGTCGCCATGGCCTTTCTCGGTCTGGCCGCCTTCTTTGCCTTTGCCTTTAAAGCCGGATGAATACGAATTTAAAATCTTTACGACCCATACTCAGACCCACGAAATCCAGTCTCAAAAACGGCGGCAAACTATCCATCCGTTTTATTCCGCCGATTCCGCGTAAGTCCGCGTTCTCTTCTCTTCCAAAACAAGGCAACAGCTTATTCCGGGTACCTCCATCCCCCTGACCCGCATTCATCCGCATTCCGTCTTTCATTCATCTTTTTATCGCTCATTCCACTGCAACAAACGCCGAATCAGAAGACTTTTTTCCGTCCGCGCTCCGGGCAAACAGGTAACAGCACACGATCTCCTCCGCCCGGACGTTCGTGCACGGAATCAGGATCGACCCTGTCTCCTCACTGCCCCGCTCCTGTCGGGTAAGAAGCAGTTTCCCCGTACGCATTTCGGCAAACGCAACCACCATGTCGGTCGGCAGCGCCACGGGCAGATCCGCTTGCGTCTCATAGCGAATCGTGATCCCGTCACCACCCGTAACGCTTCCCGACACCTTCACGCCGGGCAACGAACCCTTCGAAATCAGCAACCGGGGATAGTTGATCACGGCACCATTCCCCGTTACGGTAAAAGCCGTTTTAAAATTAGCCGAGATAAACCGGTTATAAGCGGACAATCCTTTTCTGTTCTCCACGAAGCCCTCGCCGATAATGCCTCCGAACGAATTATACACCCCGGCCAAAGCGCTAAAACGTTGTATCTGCTCTTCCTGTGCTTCCGAGATCTTTCGCTTTAGGTTAAATGCCTTACTGCGAACGATGTTCCGCCCGTTGTAGGACATCGTGGTGAAGTTACCCATCGATTTACGCATCGAACCCATCAGGGGATTTTGTGCAATACTCATAGTGTTTATTTTTAAGTGAATAGATTGAAAGTGATTTCATAGTGCCGGAAAATACTTTTCCATACATATAACAACGTAAAGACATAAAGTGTTTATTTATATGCCGATAAGTTAAGACAACATCTGCCATACAAAACATAGCACAAAACACTAACCACAATAGGCACAATAGGACACAAAAACTAAAGAATAAAGAACACAACAGCTAAATATCAATTGATCTTTTTACAATAAAATGATTATGTGACATTTATATATTGTGATCTATTGCGTCTATTGTGGTTATCTTTCAGTCTGTGCACGGTCGTTGTATCCTCTGTCTTCGACCTTGGTTTGACCCAGGTTCAACCGTGGTTTGAAGTTATATAAAACATATATACCATGTATATACCATGTATAAATAACCTATAAACAACGTATTTATGTAAATATGTAATATCTATATGGATAGTAGATTTTGTTTTCATGGAATTAAGATTTGATATAACGTTGAACCTCGGTCAAACCAAGGTCGAACCTGGGCTGAACACAGAGTATACACGGAACGGACACGGAACGGACACGGAGCAAAGAGCGGACAAATCCTTACGCCTGCCCGATCGAAAACAGGACGGAACAGACTCTGCGGACGGTCTTTTGTAACACGAAATTCAACACTTTTATATTTCATTAAAATAATTATCTAAAATGTTGTGGCTGTTAAACAGAGTTCGTACTTTTGGAGAGGAAAGAGACGCATAAAGGATGCCTGGTCCGAAGAAGGCCGGCACTGCGACGAAAAGCCCGGCAAGGCAGCCAAGTGCTCAGCAAAGAAACAGTATTTGTCCTACAGAACAGGCATATCCGCCACGTCTGAGGTCAAAGCTTTAATCATTCAACATACAAAAGATGAAACACGATAATCGTTTGACAACCTATAGATTACAAAAAGTACTTACGTGGTGGTCTTAACCGAAACAAGCCGAAGCTAAAAAGACGGAATGCAAACGGTGCAATGATGCAAAGATAAAAGCTGATATTTCATAGATTTTCACAGCACTTTAAGCCGCTGAAATCCGGCCGGACAGCTATAACGGATATCCAGCCGGGACTATACCAAATTGAGAGATAATAAATTAATTTATATAAACCTAATTAATCGGTAAAATGCCAACCATAATAAAGCTACCAGCTCCGCAAAGAGACCTTTGTTTTCCGCTTATGAAGGCATTGGAATTGCGTAGGACAAAAAGAAAATGGAAGGACGCCAGTCTATCCGATCAGGAACTATCCAATCTGTTATGGGCTGCATGTGGACTTACGGTAGAAGAGACTCCAAAAAGTAGAAGTAAACGGACAGTGCCTTCTGCCAGAAATTCGCAATCAATAAAAATATATATTGCATTAAGTAAAGGTCTTTTCCTGTATGATGAAAAGAATCACAGCCTGATACAAGTGATTGAGGATGACATTCGGAAATATATAAGTAACCAAAAGATAATGAAATCAGTACCTACAGGATTAATATATGTTTCAGATTATACAAAATTAAAGGGATATATTGGGACGGATGATAATCTGAGATGGTTTATTTCAGGCACAGAAACCGGATTTATCAGCCAGAATGTTTATTTATACTGTGCATCGGCACGGCTTAATACAGCAGTCATCGGCTTGGTCAACAGAAACAAGCTGCAAGAAATAATGGGATTGAAAGAGTGGGAAAGAGTTGTCTATACACAAGCTGTTGGGGAATCACCGGAATATTAGTCAGGCGATAACTGATAATGATAAAAAACCGATACCCAATACACTAAACTTTATACAAGCGGAACAATCGGCATAAGCTGGCATTTTCAGCAGAAATAGTAAGACCCGACGTGAAGTTGTGACCGGTATTGGAAATCAGTCATGCAAAGAACTCCTTAATCGATTAAAATACAGACATAATGCAACGTATCATTTATAGGACATAACCTTCCTGCTGCCGGGTTAATGTCGCAGGACCCGACCGATTGATATAAAAACATATCCAAGTTTACGACACAGTTATTTATACAAGCAACAATCCTATGAAACGATATTATACCGGTATTTTAGTTCTATTTTTCACTTCTTATATCCTGGCCGGCACACCTGCCGACTCCCTTTCTGTAACGGCCGGCACGAAAGCCGACTCCCTGGTACAGTTTACGAACCTGCACTTTCAATCGGAATATGAAAAGCAGGCTTTTATAAATTACCGGCACGAAAGCGAATTCGACCTGTGCCTGGCTACCGACCAAAACATGACGGCGGAAAAAGCGGCGACCCTGAAAACCCGCTTCGAAGATATGATAGCGTTATTGGAAAAAGAGAAACTGACGGATAAAAACTTCAGGCAGAAATTCCAGGATACCCATAAAATAATATTTCAACCGGTACCGATGCGGCATTACAACGGAGCTGAATTCCCGGACATCCTGAGCAATGGCGACTTTAGTTGCATGACGTCATCGATTCTATACTCGTTGGCATTAAAGAGGCTAAATATCCCCACCTATCTGATGTTTGCCTTGAACAAGAGCACTTTCCTGCTTTATCCCGGTACCGAAAGCGTCTTTTTGGAAACGGAAAACAGAAACGATCAGAGCGGAGACTTCAACACAACGGATAAGAAGAATATGATTATAAATATACTGGGTAAGAAAGCACAACCAACGCCGGATTACGAGTTAAGCCCCTTACAAGGCGATCAGATGGTCCGGGTGAATGAGCTGGAAGCTTTGAAAAACACGCAGCTACCGGCCATGATTTATTATTACAAAGCCATCGCCCTGTATACTGCCGGCAAGGAGGACGAAGCATACCGGCTTATCAGCAAAGCATGTTACCTGTGTCCCGAAGACCCGTACAGAACCATTATGTATACAATGCTATACAACATCGTGATAAAATGTGAGTTCAACCGTGTTGAGGACGTTGACATGCTAGGCCAGTTGTCGAGGTTTGAGCAAGACAACTTCAACTATATTCAGGGCACGTTTAAAAGTATCGTAACCAACAGGCTGTTCGAAAAAAATGATATAAAGTTCTGTAAAGCGGCCTATGACCGGTTGCTGCCACAGATAAAAGATATATTGCTGGCAGACGAGCTGAGCTATACCTATTACATGTGCTCAGCCTTATACAACGATACGTACAAGCATAATCAGGGACCTGCCATAGTAGCATTGAAACTGAAACCTCTTGATAAAAATGCACTCAAGGCTATTGCAATAGGATTGCAATATAAGCTTGACAGTATGAATGATCCGAAATCCGGTCTGGATACACTCAATCATTATGAAAAAATACTGGATAAGACGGAAGCCTCCGGCCTATTGAAAAAGTTCAGACTGTTGGCATACCTGGATATAGCCAAGCGTTACTTTATGGGCAACCAACCGCAGGAAGGCGAAAAGTACCTGACCCTGTTTGAATCCGGCATTCAATTACCGTTAGACTATACTTGCTTCAAAGTCAAAATAGAAAATACCTATTATGAGTATGCCCGATATTATGTACGGTTCAATCATCGGGCAACGGCACAGAAGATAGTGAACCGGGGACTGAAATATATCCCCAACAGCAATATGATTCAATCGGCAACCTACGTTATACCTTCGCAGAAGCCGAATATCATTCAACGGAAGATGACCAAAGCGGAGTATGACAAGTACATGAAGAAAAAAGCTATAGACAATTAAGCCGGCTGTTCGAAAACGATCGACCGCACAGGGAGGGACGGAGATCCGTTCGTCAATAAAATAAGCAGCATTCGATAAACCAGGATTCATAAATCAAGTAAAAAAAGATCAACATGAAGAAAAAGATTATTGCCTACTTTTTTATCAAAGATGACAAGGTAGAAACATTTAAAGCATTGGCTGATGAACTGATTACAGCCACACGCATGGAAGAAGGTTGTTTGTCTTACAAGCTTTTTCAGGATTTCGAAGAGCCGTCTTATTTTGTATTTATAGAAGACTATAAAGATGAAGCAGCTATGACATTGCATAGCCTGTCTGCCTATCTGAAGACTTTTGTGAGCAAGATTGAGGGCATACAATCCCGCAAACTGATCATTGAAGTGATTTAGCAGCAGCGGACCGATAACAATAAACGATTGTTGTCAATTCAAAGTCTTACGTTCTGACTAAGCTATTACTTATAAGGTATATAGGTATTGTGCAAGTTTAGCAGTGCACGGCTTATGCTTAAAATCAAAAACAGTTTAAGGCTGAATACTGATTTTATAAGTTTGCACTATTCAGCTGAATACAAACCGATAGAAAAGAAAGCTCAAGCAGCAATACGGCCCGATTAAAACGAACTGTTTTATCAATAACGAGCAACTGCATACGACAAATATACAAGGCCCGATTAAACCGGGCATCCATACGGATTCGAAAAAGATTATGGCTAATTCCAACGAGAAGATCCGGATGAAAAAGAATAAGAATAACAACAAACAATAAATTTATGAATATGAAGTACATTATTTTACTGCTTTTGGTCATCAGTATCGATTGCAACAGCCAAAACAGGGCGGTCATTAAAGGAACGGGAAAAGAAGTGAATCTGTTTGATGATGGGACCTGGAAATATGTGATTGAAGAGCCGGAAGGAGTCCTTAAAACGGATACATTGGTTTATAACCGGTCAAAAGAATCGAATAATCTGGTGAAGAGTTCCAAACTTAATTATGGCATATGGATGAATAATAAGAAATGGTCCTATAAAAAGGGTGAAGACGGACTACAGGAATTTAATTTCACATTGGTTGGGCAGGATGCTTACGGAATAATTATATCGGAAAGAGTCGAAATACCGATCGACAACTTACTCGACATTGCCCTTCAAAACGCGGAAAAGGCAGCCCCGGATATTAAAGTCATAAAGAAAGAATGCAGACGTATCAATGGAAAGATCGTCCATTTTATGCAGATGGAAGGAACGCTTCAGGGAATTAAATTTGTTTACCTGGGCTATTATTATTCCGACAGTAATGGAAGCATCCAGTTTTTAACCTACACATCACAGAACCTGCTAAAGCAATACCGGAATGAAATGGAGACACTGCTGAATGGATTTGTGGTGAATCTGTGAGGCTCAACAGACTATTCTGCAATGTCATTTATATTGTGGGAAAAAAGTTGTAATACCGGTTATATACAAAATTGGAATATTTGATTTTTCAAAGTTGAATGAATGCAACTACTTTAGCATTTAGAATCTAATGTTTTAAATTGACGTATATTCTAGTATAATATTGATTTACAAACAGATCAACAGCTTTAAACCCGGAGGGTTAACATGATTGTAGAAAGGAAGAAGAATACCTAATCAGAACTCCCGCAGGGAGTGACATAAAAAGACAGATACGAAAAAGCCAGGGCATATCGCCTGTCGATGAAAGCCATCGCGCGGGATAATCAATACATCAGGGAACTAAAAAAAAGAAATCAGAAAAAGATAATCAATAATATCACCCCTACGGGGTTCCCGGACATCCTGACAGGTGGCTTGTTACAATCATGACACCTCTAACGGGGTTCAGAGGCGGTTGGGAATTGTGTTATTACAATCATGACGACGTCCTTTTCTGATTCTAACTTGTCCGGATTAGAATAATGTGAAACCGGAGTCAAAAGATAAAGTCATTTTATAAGCCATTATAATACGCAAAAGAATCACACCATGAAAAGGACATTCAAAACAATCGGGCTTTTACTGCTCATTACGGCAGGACAATTTGCTTACGGACAATCCGACAAAGAAAAGGCTGTTGCTAACTGCCAGCAAGCGATCAAGCTTATGGACAAAGGAAAAGTAACAGAGAGCATCCTGCTCCTGGAAGAAGCACAAAAGCTGGACCCGGAGAAATTCGACTTTCCCTATGAACTGGCATACGCACGTTATTTGCAAAAGGATTATAAGACAGTCGTTGAAATCTTAGAAAAGATTGAAAAGCACAAGGATGTAACCGACAGATTGTTTCAGTTACTGGGTAACAGCTATGACAACCTGGGTAACGGGGATAAAGCTATTGAGGTTTATGAAAAAGGGCTAACGAAATTTCCAACCTCGGGTAATTTATATTTGGAGTTAGGAATAATCCAGTATAACAAGGGAAACAACAATAAAGCCATTGCGTATTTTGAAAAAGGAATAGAAGTTGCCCCTACGCTCTCTTCCAATTATTACCAGGCAGCCAAGATATTTTGCAGCACGACGGAAGAAGTGTGGGGAATGATTTACGGAGAGCTGTTTATGAATCTGGAACGCAACAGCCAGCGGACGGCCGAAATAAGTAAACTACTTTACGATACCTACAAGAGCGAAATTAAGTTCACCGGTGAGAACTCATTTTCGGTTAGCTTCAGTAAAAACTCAACGATCAACATCAATGATCTGAAAGATCCGGGTAAGATAAAACTACCTTTCGGCGTCGGGGTGTATGAGCCCACCCTAATGATTTCAATGCTTACCACTAAAACGATCAACATAAATAGTCTTGATACGATAAGAAGCAGTTTCGTGGATAACTATTTTATAAAAGGATATGATAAAACTTATCCAAACGTGTTATTCTCGTATCAAAAGCAAATTAAAGATGCCGGACATATCGAAGCCTATAATCACTGGGTATTGATGAAAGGAGACGAAGATCGTTTTGGGAAATGGCTGTCAACAAATCAGGGAAAGTGGGACAGCTTTGTCAAGTGGTTCCTTCAGAATGGCATTAAAATAAATAATGAGAACAAGTTTTACAGAAGTCAGTATGAATAAGGTGTGTGAGAAAAACACACCTTATCCTGTATTTTAAATCATCCGGAAACAACGACCTTATATACTCTCAATTAATCTAATCATAATGAAAACGATCAACATTCAAAACAGAAGAATGGCATTGATTATTCTTCTATCCGTTTTATTCCAATCCTTTTCAGGGTTCGTTCATTCTCAGAAAAGCCGACAAATCACCATTAATCCGGTCATGAAAGTCAGCAACCTGAAAAGTGGTTCGGAAAACCCTATGCGGCTTGATATACTGAACATTGATATTAAGATTGTCGGAAAAATAGCGGTTACCACCCTGGATATGACTTACTATAACGATAATTCACGCGTTATGGAGGGAGAATTTAATTTCCCGTTGGGCGAAGGACAGACAGTATCCCGTTTTGCACTGGATATAAACGGTACAATGCGCGAAGGTGTCGTTGTAGAAAAAGAAAAAGGACGTAAGACCTTTGAATCCGTTGTGCGGCGGGGCATAGATCCGGGATTACTTGAAATGACCGAAGGAAATAACTTTCGTATGCGTGTATACCCCTTACCGGCAAAAGGAACCCGAAGAGTCATACTGGCTTTTGAACAGGAACTGACAGACAAAGGGACGTATGATTTGTATATGCTTCCATTAAAAATCGCAGAATCCATCCGGAAGTTCTCCGTTCATGCAGAAGTGATTAAGAACACTGTAACATTAGACACCGAAAACAATGAAATAAGTAATTTATCATTCAACAAATGGAATGATTCGTATGTAGCCAATCTGGAGCAAGAGAACTTTGTACCCGACAAAAATATAGCCCTTGCATTTCCTCCTATCAGTCATGAGGAGAAGGTTTTTACATCAACCAAAAACAATCGATCGGATTCATCCTACTTCTATGTAAATATCAGACCCAAGGATATAACTGCCAGGAATTCAGAAGAACCCAAAGTTTTACCGAAGCGGATAACCCTGCTGTGGGATAATTCTAACTCGGCACAAGAACGGAATTCGGAAACTGAATTAACGATACTGGGTAATTATATTCAGAAGATAGGGAATGTAACCATCGAACTCGTGCCCTTCAATATAAAAACAGGAAAAGCAGAAACATTTGAAATTACAAACGGCGATTGGGATAAACTCAAATCAGCATTAAAAAATATGGTCTATGATGGAGGTACTTCGTTTGGGTGCCTTGACTTCACGAAGTATAAAAGTGATGAAATACTGCTCTTCTCGGATGGATTGAGCAACTTCGGTAACACGGAACCCGGATTTTCCAATGTGCCGGTATATACCCTAAATTCGAGTGTTACAGCCAATCCGACATTCCTGACCTATATAGCCCAACACAGCGGAGGAGTATATATTGATTTAAACAAATTGAGCAATGAAGAAGCTCTGTCGAAGCTGACTAACAATAACTATCACTTTATCTCGGCACAAACAGAGCATGGTGAGATTTCGGATGTTTACCCTTCCATGCCCTGCCAGTTCAATAATACGTTTAGCCTTGTTGGGTGTATGCGAGGTAAATCGGCAACAGTGATCCTGAACTTTGGAACAGGCACCAAGATAACCTACTCAAAAACAATTATTGTGAAGGCGGATAATTCGGTGGATCCAATCATTCTAAGCCATCTATGGGCTGAGAAAAAAATAGCAGAGCTAAGCCTCAATGAAGAGAAGAACCACGCTGAGATCGGTCTTACCGGTAAGAGATTCGGCATAGTAACCCCCAATACCTCGCTCATTGTACTCGAGAACCTGAGTGACTACCTGCAAAACGATATAGTACCACCGGTAGAAATGCAGGAGAACTATTATAAACAGAAAACAGTCAATGAACAAAAGGCCACTGAAAAGACAAAAAAGCATATCGAATACGTTGTCGATTTGTCGAATACCCAAAGCAAATGGTGGAATACAGACTACCCTATATTGCCAAAAACACAGGTCAACAGTAAACATCATAATCAGGTTCGTTTTACGGCTCCAGTCATTAAAAGAGATGAAGAAGTTATTCGATCTAACGAAGAATTGACATCCAACAGAGCGACCATTTCAATTGCGGATGTAAAAGGAATCGATACTCATAGTGTAGATATAGCTGATATAAAAACTTCTGTAACACAGTCTTCCAGAGAAGAAATAGTATCTGCAAAAAATACAGATAATCACTCATCCATAGAGCTGAATGCCTGGGATCCTCAGACACCCTATTTGAAAGTTCTGCAATATGCAACAGGAGGAGCGGAATATACAACCTATTTAAAGCTCAAAAAGGAATACGGTTCGACACCCTCGTTTTACATTGATGCGGCTGATTTCTTCTCAAAAGCGGGGAAAAAGGATACAGCCGTTACTATTCTTTCAAACCTTGCCGAACTCAGACTTGAATCGCCTCAACTGTTACGTGTCTTAGGATATAAGCTCACGGACTACAACGAACATGCTGAAGCAGTAACGGTTTTTGAAAAGATATTAAAGCTTAAAGGTGAAGAACCACAGTCATATAGAGATTTAGGTCTTGCATACGAAGCAAACGGAGATTTCCAACGAGCCATCAATACACTTTATGAAGCGGTAAAAAAAGAATGGGATAGTCGGTTTAAGGGTATAGAGTTAATCATCATGAATGAGATTAATAATATCGTTGCCACGCACCCGGGACTTAAATACGCATTCATTGACAAACGGTTACTGAAAAATGAGCCTGTAAACATTCGGGTAATCCTAACCTGGGATACCGATAATTGTGATATGGATCTTTGGGTTACAGATCCTGCAGGAGAAAAATGTTTTTACCAAAACAAGCTCACACGTATAGGAGGTAAAATTTCGCATGACTTTACAGATGGTTATGGTCCGGAAGAATTTATGATCAAGAAAGCGGTAAGTGGCAAGTATAAAGTACAATCTAATTATTATGGCACACGCTCACAATCACTATTGGCACCGGTAAACCTTCATTTGGTCTTTATTACAAATTTTGGGAAGCCGAATCAAAAGAAACAGGAAGTGACTATCAGGCTCGACAGTCAGAAAGATGTTATTGATGTAGGTCAGTTTAGCTTTATGGCTAACTGATTTGAATAAGCATTATCAAGGTAAAGCCTATCAATGATCTGTGAACGGGAAAGCGTTGCCAATTATTCGAATAGTATTCGATAAAGCTACATGCATGCTGAGACTCAAATGAAACTACTGAAGCAAAAAAGGAATTGGATTTATATTTCAGGCTTGCTAATCATATTGTTAGTTGGCAGAATAATTTTTCATCATGTGCAAGTAAGCGTTTATGACGGTTTTGAGGGTGTAAAACTAAATCGTAACTGGTCCACCTCACGCATGGAACCGAACCGATTCAAAAATGGTCACTAGCAGAAAAGAAGGGTTGAAATTTCATAGAGCTATAAACAATCAATTCAAAAACAAAGTGTTATTTAACGGCTGGTCATCTGCATCATCGAGATGGGATCAAATAATTATTGAAGGATTTGAAAAATAAGTAATACATATTTTACTTTGGCGATTACATTTCTAAAAAACTGTAACTTTTTCAAATTAGCAGATTGTAAAATCAACTTAATTTGCCCTGATAGTATGATTTTATACTGTCAGGGCAAATTGTTTTAATTCCTTTTCAATATAAATTGCAATAAAAATGTCAATATTGGTTTTGACTTTAAAATCTACTATCAAACAAAATTATCAATATCACTCCGAAGTAATTGAATGCTATCGATGCAGTACCTAATAAGCTCTGGCAAATAAAAAATCACGATTCACTATCACGATGATTGTTTCCGTTTATTCCCTAAGCAACGTTCAAAACAGTGTAAATTTTCATTAAGGCAGAAAAATATTATAAGGAGGCATAAAATTGCCTGACATTAAATTAGGTTAATAGAACAAAACTATCTATCTTTGAATTTTTAAAAAACAAACAAAAAAATATCAATAATAAATCTATTTAACAAATTAGAGATACCCATTAAACTAAAATTTAATAGTTTATATATATATCTAAATTTCAACAAACTAAATGACTTTAATCAATAGATACAGGTGATATATACCCTGTAAACTGGGCATATCCATTTTTCACTGGACATATATACTTGTTAGGCATAATTCAAAAAAAATGACAACAGATTTAGGCAATGCCACACATTGACACAGTTATAAAGTAGCTTTGTAATTTAATTAATAGAGAAGCCCAAAATTTACTCTAGAATATTCACAAATAAAAAATGAAAAATATATTTTTTGAACCTCGTGTTGGAGCAAATTATGAATCAAAAGGATTTAATGGAATAAAGCTACTTATCTTAGGAGAAAGCCATTATTGCAATGACGGTTGTGAGGATTGTGGCAATTTAATTCATACTGAATGTAGAAATTTTACCAATACTGTATTCAATAGGTATATAGAATATAAAAGTGGTGAAGGTGAATTTGAATATTGGATGAATACATACACGAAATTTAGCAACATACTTTTTGAAAAAAAATTAGACATATCTGAATTAGAAAAGTTTTGGGATTCAGTTATTTTTTACAATTATGTTCAATCAGCTACTGAAGAAATGAGGGTATCACCATCTGAAGAGCAATTTGAAAGAAGTTTAGATGCTTTTATTGAAGTGTTAGAAGAATATAAACCAGATTTGATAATAGTATGGGGAGCAAGATTATGGGAAATGCTTCCAGATATTGGAAGGAAAGGTGAAGAAAATGTATTAGACAATGGAAATGGTCAGTTTTATTATTTCAAAGTTGGCGACAAAGAAATACCCGCTTATAGTATTTATCATCCTTCAAGTTCAAGTTTTTCATATGAGCATTCAAAATATCTAAAAGAAGCAATTCGATTAGTGAGCTTAACGAAATAAATAACTAGAATTAATCTAAAACATAAGAATCTTGAAAAAAAACACATTTTGCACAAAAACTAAAAGATATGAACAAAACACTGACTTTCAAAACTAAACTTTCTCTGAAACTTTTCTTATTATCTGGACTTTGTCTATTTATAGTGATGCCTATTGTGAATTATTTGATTGGAGCGAAAATAGAAATATTGACACTTATACTTGAAAGTATTATTTTTGGTTCTCTAATGTCATGGTTCATAACAACCCAAACGTTGAACACATTGAAAAGGAATGGAATTACAGAGTTAGACGAGAAGTTTTTAAAAGTGAAGCAAATTGAGGTAATACAAAAATCTCTTACAATTGCTCAACTTTCTAAGCTATTAAAACAAGACAATAAAACAAAAGAATGGAAACAACTTATAACTGGCACGACAATTAAAATTAGGACTAAAAGGTCTTCTCATTCTTGGGGTGAAAATATTTTGATAAGTATCCATGAAAACCAAATTAAAATTGAAAGTAAGAGTAGATTAAAAATCGCATTTATTGATCCTGGTATAAACTATATAAATATCATAACAATTAAAGATATATTAGACAAATCAAACACCTAGCCCATAATACATAGGACTTCGTGTGGTCGGAACGACCCAGCATGAAGCCTCGGTTGCACTACATCCCTGAGAGGTCTTGTTTGGAGAAAAAGAATAAAAGTGTTTGTTTACTATGGAGTTATCATGTGTTTCGTAGAGTTTCGGAATAAACTCTTTTGAGGAAAGGAAGAAGTTTTGGGTCAGAATAGAGAAATAATCCTATTACAAAATTGAATTATTGGTTTACAAAACGACTGAAAGCGTTCAGTTTTACATGATTTTACTGAGTTTAGGCAACACGAATCCCAACCCACCTTTATCAGTGGGTCACAATGTTGTTTATCAGCAATGTGTTGTTGAATGGTTTGGATAAAGTACATTAGTTGGTGATCGTATTTTGGGGATATATTCGATGATAATCATTATTCCGGTTTTCTATTGCTACGGTAAAGGTTAGTATGGTGGGCACGAAAACGGTACAAGCGTTACAAAACCAATATGATTAAAGCTTATCGTTGGATGGACAGAGTGAAGAAGCAATTCCCCAACCTGTTTTACCAATGGAGATACGGATTTGCATAATGAAAATAATGAAACGCACTGATTTGTATAACAAGAGCCGTGTGATGGGAGACTATCAAGTACGGTTCTGTGAGAGGCTTAGGGTGAAACTCCCTTTGCCTACTCGACGCCTCGGTCGTTATGGGGCATTTTAGAAAAAAAATAATACGCAATTAAATACAGAATATATGAAACGATTTATTGATTTAGAGATTAAGGCTTCAGAAGAGATTTTAATAGAGTTTTTAGATAAGCTTAAAGCTAGTGAAACTAACAAGTGGAAATTTGAAAAGAAATTAACTAAAGACTACGCGCTAAATATATCACTTCAAGAGAATAAAGTGGCATGTTTCAAAGCTAATTCAACAAAGTATTTCGAAGCGACAATATGGATTGTTATCAACAAAAATAATCTAAGAGTAGCAAATATCGTTTCTCGAAAAGTTTCATACTTGGGAAAAGAATTATACAATACAATTGTTACTGATTTCTACAAAGATTTTGTTTGTAAACATGCGCATGACAATCTTAAAATTAGCATAACTCCAAGTGATTTGACAATAGAAGAACTTGCAAATAACAAAACAGCACAAAAACTTAAATACTGGGAATCTAATTGTAATCGTTCAACAGGAAATACACACCCATTAGATAGAGAACCGTGGTTTGAGTTCATAATAACTGCTGTTGAAACCGACTCTCCATTGACAACAGGAATTCTTGAACAATGGTTAACAGAGGAAAAGAATTGGATTTTAGAAGATAATAATATGACAGAGAGCATTATTCTTGATTTCGAGTATGGTAAAGACTTATTAGAATATTATGTTAGAGAAAATAACAAAAAATAGTATTGATAAACTAATATCCAAACTTGATACAGAAAATCACAATGATGTAATTTTCTGGGATACATGTAGCTTGCTTGATATTATACGTTTACCTTATAGGACTAATTCAGTGCAATATCTTGATTTTTATCAGCAAATCTACACGCTGATTAAAGACAAGAAAGTGATTTCTGTCGCCTCAGAATTGACAATTGCTGAATTAAACTATAATATACCAAACGTTGAAAAAGAATACGATAACTATTTAAAGAAACTGCAACAAGACTTTAAGTGTCATGAAGAGTATTTGATAAAATGTAATAAGATTGTTGACCCAATAATTAATTTCACTTTTGAACAAAAAGAGCTAAAACAATCTCTTTTCAAACTACTTGATGATATAATTTCCCAAACAATATTCCTCACAGAGAACTTAATCTACAATAAATTTGCGCATTTTAGGGTCTCTTATCATATGGCTCCAGCGCAAAAAAAAGGAGAATATAAAGACTGCTACATATGGGCTACATGCTTAGAATTAGCAAAACAATCTTTTTCCCACGACATTAATATCCTTTTCTTTACCAGAAACAAGGAAGACTTTTTTGAAAATGGAAGACTCTTTGAATTGATACAAAATGACTGTAGTAGCACGACTATAACAGTAGAGTTGGAAATAGGTCATTTGCTCGGACTTATAATGAAAAAAAACGCCCCATAATACATAGGGCTTCGTGCGGTCGGTACGACCCAGCAAGGAAGCCTCGGTTGCACTACATCCCTGAGAGGTATTGTTTGAATATAAAAATAAAAGTGTTTGTTTACTATGGAGTTATCATGTGTTTTGTATCGTTTCCGAATAGGCTCTTTTGAGTGAAGAAAGAAGTTTTGGGTCTGAATAGAGTAATAATCCTATAACAAAATTGAGTTCTTGATTTACAAAAAAACCGAAAACCTACGGTTTTAACTGATTTTGCTGAGTTTAGACAATACAAATTCGAACCCACCTTTAGCAGTGGGTCAAAAGAATTGGTTATCAGCAATGCGTTGTTGAATGG